>ERZ1023497.21-NODE-21-length-92657-cov-57.290199_pt1 | contig 92657 bp, 94 predicted proteins | sample MGYA00380543_ERZ1023497 | MGnify/ENA primary metagenome ERZ1023497 (study PRJEB33173, sample SAMEA4830384) | metagenome | study: EMG produced TPA metagenomics assembly of the PRJEB25223 data set... | reverse complement strand
AGTTCGAATCTGCCCCCCTCCACCATTAATGGGCTATAGCCAAGCGGTAAGGCAATGGACTTTGACTCCATCACGCGCTGGTTCGAATCCAGCTAGCCCAGCCATTAGAGCCATTAGCTCAGTTGGTAGAGCATCTGACTTTTAATCAGAGGGTCAGTGGTTCGAGCCCACTATGGCTCACTCTTAAGTACTTCTCATATGAGAAGTACTTTTTTTATGTTTTAAATTAATTATCGCTTTGTTGAAATTAAATTTATCATTTTCTTTTTATACAATATTATGATTGAAAATAGTAAAAACAGTGTGTTTATCATCATTTTATTGAATGATAAATCATTAAAGTGGTTTTATATGTAAAAAGAAATGAAATAGCTAAATGTACTGTATTACCCAAGGTTGAAAACTCAAACGCTTTAGATTATTCTAGTAACAAGATAACAACAAAGGGGTTTTATAGATGAACAAAACAGTAGAAATTATAGGTGCACCATCTACATTTGGACAAAGGAAATTAGGGGTAAACCTTGGTCCAGATGCAATACGTTATGCTGGTATAGTAGCAAGAATTGAAGCGATTGGATTAACTGTAAAAGATTCTGGCAATATAAATGTACCAGAACTTAATTTAAATAAATTCAATTCAGAGCAACAAGGACTACGAAATTTAGAGGAAATTATTGAAACATCTGAAACATTAAGTCAGTCTGTTTCCAATAGTTTATCAAATAACCATTTTCCATTAATTTTAGGTGGTGACCATTCTATTGCGATTGGTTCTATTTCTGGAGTCAGTAAGCATTATGAAAATTTAGGAGTTATATGGTATGACGCGCATGGAGATTTAAATATACCAGAAGAGTCACCTTCAGGAAACATCCATGGTATGCCTTTAAGAATACTTGCTGGCGATGGGGATGACAAGTTAGTCAACATTGCTAATTATGCGCCCAAAGTAAAACCTGAGAATATCGTTCTCATTGGTATGAGAGACTTGGATGTAGGCGAAAGACAATATATTAAAGACAATAATATTAAAACATATACGATGGCTGAAGTAGATAGATATGGTATTAAACAAGTCATTGAAGAAACAATAGACTACTTGAAAGAAAAAACAGATGGCATTCATCTATCTCTGGATGTTGATGCTTTAGATCCAGTTGAAACACCTGGTACAGGTACTAGAGTATTAGGTGGACTAACTTATCGTGAAAGTCATTTTGCGTTAGAATTACTACATAATTCTAATTTAGTAACTTCAATGGATCTTGTAGAAGTTAACCCATTAATAGATCATAATAATGATACAGCTGAACAAGCTGTTGGGCTTGTAGGCAGCTTCTTTGGAGAAACGTTATTATAAATAATAAAGCAAACGGATGTAGATGCCTTCTACATCCGTTTTCGTTTATTTTAGATAAAAAATAAATACTAAATATGACAGTTAGTGTTATGATTGGTATAATAGGTAACATGGGAACAGATAACCGGAGGAGATGTTATGGATTTATCCAACTTTTTTGACGACTGGAGTACAGTAAAAATTATTGCTAGTGTACTCGATTTACTCATCGTATGGTATGTACTTTATCTTCTCATTACAGTTTTTAAAGGTACCAAAGCCATTCAACTATTAAAAGGTATTGTCGTGATAGTGATTGGCCAACAATTGAGTAAAATGCTTAACTTAACAGCAACATCCCGTTTATTTGATTTAGTTATTCAATGGGGTGTATTAGCATTAATTGTAATATTCCAGCCAGAAATCAGACGTGCCTTAGAACAACTTGGTCGAGGCAGTTTATTCAAACGATATTCTACGAATTTAAATAGTGATGAAGATAAATTAATATCATCTGTGTCAAAAGCTGTACAATATATGGCTAAACGTCGTATAGGTGCTTTGATTGTTTTTGAAAAGGAAACAGGTTTACAGGATTATATTGAAACTGGTATTGCTATGAATTCAGAAATATCACAAGAATTATTAACGAATGTGTTTATACCAAATACGCCATTACACGATGGTGCAATGATTATTCAAGCAAATAAAATTGCAAGTGCAGCATGTTATTTACCGTTATCTGATAGCGCAAAAATAGCAAAAAGTTTAGGTACAAGACACAGAGCAGCAGTTGGTATCTCAGAAGTATCAGATGCATTTACTGTAGTTGTATCTGAAGAAACGGGTTCGATTTCTGTTACATTTGATGGTAAATTGAGAAAAGATATTTCTAATGAAGCTTTTGAAGAACTACTAGCTGAACATTGGTTTGGCACACACTTTCATGAGAAAGGTGTGAACTAATATGTTAGAGAGTAAATGGGGTTTAAGATTAATCGCATTGATGTTAGCTGTATTATTTTTCTTGTCAGCTAATAACATGTTTGGAAATATTTTTGATGCAGATAACTTAAGTCAAAAATCATCTGAAACTATTCAAGATGTGCCAGTTCAAGTGAAATACAATAATAAAGAACTTTATGCAAGTGAAGTTCCAAATAAAGTAGATGTTGAAATTTCTGGACCACAATCACAAGTTTTAAAAGCAGAAAATGGTGAAAACATTAGAGCTATTTTAGATCTTAGTGGTGAAAAAGCTGGTAAACATACAGCTCAATTTAAAATTAATGGATTAAACAAAGATATTGATTACACAGTGAAACCAAAAGAAACAACTGTTTCACTGGAAGAAAAAGTAAGTAAAACATTTAAAATTGAACCAGATGTAAGTAATAACGATTTGAATTCTAACTATAAAATAAGTGAACAAAGCGTTTCACCTGATACAGTTAAAGTTACAGGTGGACAAAAGCAACTAGATAAAATCGCTTATTTAAAAGCTACTTATAAAAACAAAAGTAAAGTTTCAAAAGACACTACAGACGTTGCGAAAATAACAGCATTTGATAGAAACTTAAACAAAATTGATGTTTCAATTGACCCTAATGAAGTCAATTTAAGTGTTAAAGTAGAAGATTATAGTAAAAAAGTAAAAGTGAAAATGAAATCTGTTGGTTCGCTTTCAAATGGACAAGAAGTTAAAGATATTAAATTAGATGATAACGAAGTTGAAATCTATGGTAACAAAGACGACTTAGATGACATTGATGAAATTACAGCAAGAATTAATTTGGATGGCATTTCAGATACAACTGAGGAAAAGGTAGATTTCCAAGTTCCAGATAAGGTCACAAAAGTTAGTCCGAAAGATACCACTGCAAAAATAACAGTTAAATAGATTTTTAAAATAAAGGAGATATATATAATGGCTAAATATTTTGGTACAGATGGCGTAAGGGGCGTTGCAAATAAAGAATTAACGCCAGAACTTGCGTTTAAATTAGGACGCTATGGTGGCTATGTTTTAGCACATAATGAAGGTGAAAAGCATCCTAAAGTACTAGTAGGTAGAGATACACGTGTTTCTGGTGAAATGCTAGAATCTGCTTTAATTGCTGGATTGATTTCTATTGGTGCAGAGGTTATGCGTTTAGGTGTTATTTCAACACCTGGTGTGGCTTATTTAACACGTGAAATGGAGGCTGATCTTGGTGTAATGATTTCAGCTTCTCATAATCCAGTACCAGACAATGGGATTAAATTCTTTGGTTCTGATGGATTTAAATTATCAGATGATCAAGAACAAGAAATCGAACATTTATTAGATCAAGATAACCCTGATTTACCAAGACCGGTTGGTGAAGACATCGTACATTACTCAGACTACTTTGAGGGTGCGCAAAAATATATTAGTTATTTAAAATCGACTGTAGACGTTGATTTAGCAGGTATGAAAATTGCACTAGATGGTGCACATGGTTCGACTTCATCACTTGCACCATTTCTATTTGGTGACTTAGAAGCTGATACAGTAACAATTGGATGTAATCCTAACGGTTATAATATTAATCAAGAAGTAGGATCAACACATCCTGAATCACTTGCTAAAGTCGTTGTAGAATCTGAGTGTGATTTTGGATTAGCCTTTGATGGTGATGGTGATAGATTAATTGCTATCGATGAAAAGGGAAATATCGTAGATGGTGATCAAATTATGTTTATTATTGGTCAAGCTATGAGTAAGAATCAGGAATTAAATAATAATATGATTGTTTCTACAGTTATGAGTAACTTAGGTTTCTATAAAGCACTTGAGAATGAAGGTATCCAATCAAATAAAACAAAAGTTGGAGATCGTTATGTTGTTGAGGAGATGAGACGTGGTAACTATAATCTTGGTGGAGAGCAATCAGGTCATATTGTATTAATGGATTATAATACAACGGGTGATGGCTTGTTAACAGGTGTACAACTTGCAAGTATCATTAAAATGACTGGTAAAAGCTTGAGTCAACTTACAAGTCAAATGAAGAAATATCCTCAATCATTAGTCAACGTTCGTGTTACTGATAAATATCGTGTGGAAGAGAATATAGATGTACAGGAAATAATGACTAAGGTTGAAGTTGAAATGAATGGAGAAGGCCGTATCTTAGTAAGACCATCAGGTACAGAACCCCTTGTTCGTGTAATGGTTGAAGCTGCGACAGATGAGGATGCGCAACGTTATGCCAATACAATTGCTGAAGTAGTCCAAGATAAAATGGGCTTAGACAATTAATATATTTTAAAGGAAAGAGACTGGGACATAAATAGATGCCTCAGTCTCTTTCTTAATAGAGTAGTAGATGTTATTGTATTGAAAATAGTTTAATATTATATAAGCTAAGGCACATGTATAAGACTACTAGAATGATTAAGGATTACATGAGCTAAGCTCATGCATAAGAACTACTAATTCACATAAAATGTGAAAGTAGTTCTAAAAAGTAGTTCTAAAAAGTGGCTCTAAAAATAATTTTGATATAAAAAAGCACGAATAGGCTGAATTAAGCTTATCCGTGCTTTTTTAATTATAGATTAATTTTACAATACATTATATTCTTTTACTATTTCTGAAGTTAATTGATCATCTGTTTTAGCAAATGATTTCAAGAAGCCTTCTACACTATGTTTATCAATGTACTCATTTTTTTCAATTGTTTCTTGATCATTGGTATCATCATATTTTAATAATAATGCCGCTGTTTTGATGAGTGCATCATGTTTCAAATTATTTTGGTATAAATAAGATAGTGGTTTAATGATTCTATCTTGTGGTCCAATTTTACGCATAGTGCCTCGTCCAACACGTGTTACTTCGTCTGATAAATTAGGGTTTTTGAAACGACCAATGATTTTATCAACGTATTGAGCTTGTTCACTTTCTGTAAAATTGAATTGTGTTGTAATATATTGACTTGTTTCTTTTAGAACATTTTCTAAACCATGTCTAATATTATCATCATTAACAGCATCTAATATTGTTGGTTGGCCATAAAATCTACCTGCATAAGCAAGATAAGCATGACCAGTGTTAACAGTGAGTAATTTACGTTCAATGTATGGCGTTAAATTGTCTACATATTTAATATGATCTAATTCTGGACCAAACCAAGCATCTTTTTCAATTACCCATTCGTAAAATGGTTCAACGATAACATCTAAAAGATTATCATTTGTTTGTAAAGGAACGATACGATCGACAGCAGAGTTTGCAAAGTGAATATGATCACCTAAAGGACCAGTGATATCTAAAATGGCATCTTTTAATGTATTTGTGGCCATTATTGCATTTTCACAAGCAACAATATTAACTGGCGTCTCTTTTTCCTTTAAATAAGGTGCAAATGATTTTGCAATAATAGGCAAGATATTAACGCCTACAGCAGTAGTAATTAAATCTGCTTCTAATACGGCTTGTTTTAGGCTTTCAGAAGGGCCACCTGAATTAATTGCATCGACATTATGCACACGTGTAGTTGTTTTTGCTTCATCTGCTAGGATGACATCATATTGATGTTCTTTATCTAAAGCATTTATAATTTCTTCGTTCACATCAGCAAAAGTAACTTTTACATCGTTATCCGCAAGAATATATCCAATAAAACCACGACCAATATTACCTGCACCAAAGTGTAATGCTTTCATTATGCTTCAGCCTCCTCAAAGACTTGTTTGATTTCTTCAGCAGATGATGCATTAATAATACGATCAACGTTTTCTTCTTCACTAAAAGTAATCGCAATTTTAGAAAGCAAATCTAAATGTTCGCCATCTTTACCAGCAATACCTACGACAACTTTAACTTCTTCACCTTCCCAATCGACACCTTCAGGAATTTGAATTAAAGTTAGACCAGATTTTAATACGCTTGTTTTAGCTTCATCTGTACCGTGTGGAATGGCTAAACCATTACCCATAAATGTAGATACAACTTGTTCACGATCTTTCATAGCTTGAATATAATCTTCAGTCACTGCACCGCTAGATACTAAGGCATGACCTGCTTTTTCAATAGCTTCGTTTTGATCCTTTACTGTTTGGTTAATAAAAATGTTTTCATTGCTAAATAATTCGCTCATTGTCTTCACTCCATATTTAATAAATTTTGTAATTGTATCAGATAACTTTGCTTCAATAAAACTTGAAGTTGTTCGGGTCTTTCCATAAATCCATCGATATTATCAAGATGCTCTACCATTTTTCCAGATATTTCACTTACCAATTGAGACATGGTGTCATCGGGAGGTACAAACATATTTAATAAATATCTCACGGATTGATTGCCATTTTGATTACTTTTAAGCACAATAGGCTCATTTAAAATCGTTATAAGTATGAATGGTTTTTTGATGATATCATTTTTTAAATGAGGTATAGCGATAGGGTAGGGTTCTAAAACAAACCCTTGACTGTCCATATGTTGCTTAATAAGTTCAGCGAATGACGGCCCATCCGTAATAATTTGATGTGATAATAATGTTGATGTTAAATACTGACTCCAATCTGATACCATTGTGTAGTCAATATTTACCGAATCGATAATTTCTAAACCTTTTCGTATATAATTTAGTTTGTCTTCAGGATTTAAAATATTATGATGCTTCGGTTCAATAGCTTGATGCTTAAATTGATGTTGCTGTGTATTTAAGAACGCTGCAACATGATTGATATCTGCATCAGGTAATAGGGGATTTACTGTAATATAAGGGGTTGTAATATCGATATCTACAGTAGAAATAATTGCATCAAATTGTGATGTATCCATTTCTTTTAAATCACCCACAGAAGCCTGTGTAGTTTTTTGGATTTCGCTAAAGGTTTGTTGCAAACGCGTAGCAAGTAAACGACTCGTACCTATACCACTACTACATACGACCAGCACATTATATAAGTGAGCACCTTGGCTTTGAATAGCGCCACCAAAATGTAAAACAATAAATGCAATTTCACTATCTGGAAATGTAAAATCTGGCCAAGTTTGTAATAAGGCGCGATGTACACTTTCAAATAATCGCGGATATTTGTGCTTAATCATTTCAGTTAATGGATTATATGTTTCAATATTGGCATTTAATCTATTAATAGCTGGAATGATATGCAATTTTAAACCTTCGCTTAAAGTTTCAGTATCTTTAAATGTTTGCTGTGAAAAATGCGTGACTGACTGTATGAATTTTTCGATTTTTGATTCATCTTTACTGTCTTTAAATACTTCTGCAGATTCTTTTCGTTTTGCGCCGCGGAGGTGAATCGTAATAAAAGTCACTTCGGCTTGATTAAACTGAACCCCGTATATATGCTCAAGATGTAGTGCAAGCGCTTGTGCCACCTCATGTTCAAATGAATCTTTAACACTTTGATAAATATCGTCGTTCAATGCAACATACTGACCATTTAACATCCGATCAATACTTAAGACGATATGCACTGTAAGGGTTAAATAACTAGACTCAGTCAATGAGTAGGGCAATTGATCGAGATGGTCCATAAGAATTCGTTCAATTTGGAAAATCTTATCCATATCTACCATAGCTAGTTGGGATTGATTAATAGATTGATAAACAAAGTGATTTTCGATTACGGAATAAACACTGGTACTATTTAGGTTATTGACCATTAATTGACTTAATAATTCACGTTTTTTAGATTCTGCGCCATGTAATTGAATACCTTCTCCACGTTTTTTGTGTAAACGTAATTGATATAAATCAAGTTCCACATCGAGCTCATCTAAGAGTTTCGTTAGTGTTTGATTCGATACACCAATTTCTTGTGCCAATCCATATTGTTTAATAGGGGTATCAGATTGTATCAATGCATATAAAATGATTACTTTTTGTTCTTCTTGTGATAAATCTATGGTGTTTTCATGCAATAAGGCATGTTTCAGTGAAGATAGAGCACCTTCACTTGTATTGAGTTGTATGCCTTTTTTTGTGACGCGCTCTAATGCTATATCAAAATTAGATAGGAACGATTCAATTGATTTTAATTCTCTATGAATAGTACGAGAGGATACAGCTAAGTTTTGAGCAATGTCGTAAATTGTGACATATTGACCGTGATATTTAATTAACATTTCGATAATTTCTTTTTCACGTGTACTCAAAAACATAGCCATACCCTCCAGTATTGTTCTATATAGTGATTATTTATTTTTTAAGATTTTCAAGTAATTCATCATATCTAGGAGAGTTTAAGAAATTATCTACAGAGATATGGATTGCATTTGGAACTTGTTTGATTGCTCTGTCAGTAAGTTTCTTCTGAGTGATAACAAGTTGTGCATCGCTAGGCAATTGATTGATTGCAGTATTTGTAACATTTACATCTTGGATGCCTGCTTTTTTAAATTTATTACGTAACATACTTGCACCCATAGCACTTGATCCCATACCAGCGTCACAAGCAAATATAACATGATTCACTTTACTATAATCATGTGCGTCTACATTTTCAGTATCATAATTATCTAACAATGCTTCTTCTGATTGTTCTTCATTATTTTCTGAAGTTGAAGTAGAAGCGGTAGTTGAAGTTGCATTATTATCTTCATTCCCTTTTAGCTTAGAAGATACACTTGATTTTTTCCCTTTTGAAGCTTCCATTTTTTCGGTAGCTGCTTCTAAGTCTTCTTCAGGCTCTTTTGTGAATTTCAAAATAAGTGCTGCCACGATAAATGATACGATTGCTGCTAAGAGTACACCAAGCACCATGTGTAAGAATTCACCTTTAGGCGCGTTCAACATATAAACGATGAATGAACCAGGTGAGGCAGGACTCTTGAAGCCGAAATCAAGTAATGAATAAGTTGCCACACCAGTCATACCACCTAAGATTACAGCGATAAATAATAAAGGACGCATTAATACGTATGGGAAGTAAATTTCATGAATACCACCTAAGAAGTGGATAATCCCTGCGCCATATGATGTTGCTTTTGCTGTACCTTTACCAAAAATCATATAAGCAACTAAAATACCAAGACCAGGTCCAGGGTTAGATTCAATTGTGTATAAGATAGATTGTCCAGCAGATGCTGCTTGATCTGCACCAAGTGGTGTGAAAACCCCATGGTTAATTGCATTGTTCAAGAAGACAATCTTAGCAGGTTCAACGATAATACTTACTAATGGAAGTAAATGTGCATGTACCAATGCTTCAACAGCAAGTGACAAGATATGCATAATAAATTCCATAATTGGAGCTAATATTTTAAATCCAACAATAGTCATGATGAATCCTAAGATACCAGCTGAGAAATTATTGAATAACATCTCAAAACCTTGTGGTGTTCTAGGTTGAATAAACTCATCTGTTTTCTTCATTAACCAACCTACAAGTGGTCCCATAATCATAGCACCAAGTAACATTGGTGTATCAGGTAATGCTACGATAACACCCATAGTTGCAACAGCAGCAATAATACCACCGCGCATTTCGTGAATTAAACGACCACCACTATATGCAATAAGCAAGGGAATTAAATATGAAATCATAGGTCCAGCTAATTCACTTAAATCTTTATTAGGCCACCAACCACCATCAATAAAGATTGCAGCGATAAAGCCCCATGCGATAAATGCACCGATATTCGGCATAATCATACTACTTAAAAATGAACCAAATGCCTGTACCTTACGTCCAAGACCTTTGTTTTCTTGCGTCTCTGTTTGTGACATAGAATTGCACCTCTTTTTCTCTTTTTATTTATAACTTTATTGTATGGGGGGACAGGGGAATAAACAATAGAAAGTAATATCAAATTTGTCACAGTATCTTTGACAAGTTTGTGAATATAACTGGACACTTCATAAATATGGATATTACATGTTAAATGTCACTGATTAAGCACAAAGTTATTTTGTAAATAAATTGTTAATAAATTATTTGCATTAAGTAATAAGAACATTGTACAATTAATAATATTGATAGGAAGGAGGACAGTTTAAGCGTTAGTTCAATAAAGCGCCTGTACAAGTGAAGAGGTTATGTGTTTGTAATTTAAGGTTTATAACAGAAATCTTAATAGACACGATAATCGAAGTTTGTAGACGAGGAGGGTAGTTATCGAACCATCGGCGGATGCTATCCCGGATGTGGCTCATTCGTTAACTTATTAAGGAAAACATTAGGGTAACCTGGTGCACAAAGTTAATAAGATAGCCAAAAATTAAATATAAAAATATACGGTGAATGAGATAACCATTGCCATCAAGGTATTTTCAATTTCTATATGATAAATATAGGGATAAGTCTGCCTTCGATGGTTTATATTAAATTGGACAGGTTCGAATTCGCTAGAAGTTCAATTATCTCTTCACCATTAAATTGGAGGAAATTTTAAAATGTGTGGAATTGTTGGATATATTGGGCAAGATAATGCCAAAGAATTATTATTAAAAGGTTTAGAAAAATTAGAATATAGAGGTTACGACTCAGCTGGTGTAGCAGTGGTAAATGATGAAGGTACTTCAGTATTCAAAGCAAAGGGTCGTATCGCAGAATTAAGAAAAGTTGCAGATAGTGAAGCTACTGACGGTAATGTAGGTATTGGTCATACACGTTGGGCTACACATGGTGTGCCAAATTATGAAAATTCACATCCGCATCAATCAACGACGGAACGTTTTACATTAGTTCATAATGGTGTAATTGAAAATTATGAAGAATTAAGAAACGAATACTTATCAGATGTATCATTTATTTCTGAAACAGATACAGAAGTCATTGTTCAACTTGTAGAATATTTCTCAAATAGTGGCCTTGATACAGAAGCAGCATTTACAAAAGTTGTTTCACTATTAGACGGTTCATACGCTTTAGGATTAATTGATAATGAAGATAAAGATACAATTTATGTAGCTAAAAATAAATCACCATTATTAATCGGTGTAGGTGATGACTTTAACGTTATTGCATCAGATGCAATTGCTATGTTACAAGTTACAAATCGTTATAAAGAAATTCATGACCATGAAATCGTTATTGTTAAACGTGACGAAGTCATTATCAAAAATCAAGAGGGTCAAGTTCAAGAAAGAGAAGCATATACTGCACAAATAGATGCAGCAGACGCAGAAAAAGGCGTTTATGATCACTATATGTTAAAAGAAATTCACGAACAACCTGCAGTGATGCGTCGTATTATCCAAGAGTACCAAGATGAAGAGGGTAACTTGAAGATGGATCCAGAAGTGATTAAAGATGTTGCCGAAGCAGATCGTATCTATATCATTGCTGCCGGAACAAGCTATCATGCTGGTTTAGTAGGTAAAGAATTTATTGAAAAATGGGCTGGTGTCCCTACAGAAGTGCATGTTTCTTCTGAGTTTGTATATAATACACCTTTACTTTCTGAGAACCCACTATTTATCTACATTTCTCAATCAGGAGAAACAGCAGATAGCCGTGCCGTGCTTGTTGAAACAAACCGCTTAGGTCATAAATCATTAACAATCACTAATGTAGCTGGTTCAACATTATCACGTGAATCAAATCATACATTATTGTTACATGCAGGTCCTGAAATTGCAGTAGCATCTACTAAAGCTTATACAGCACAAATTGCAGTATTATCTATCTTGTCACAAATCGTTGCTAAAGAGCATGGTAAAGATGTTGATGTAAGTTTATTACGTGAATTAGCAAAAGTAACAACTGCAATCGAAACAATCGTAGATGATGCAGATATTATGGAACAAATTGCAACAGATTTCTTAAGAACAACGCGTAATGCGTTCTTTATCGGTCGTACTGGAGACTACAATGTCAGTTTAGAAGGCGCATTAAAATTAAAAGAAATTTCGTACATTCAAGCTGAAGGATTTGCTGGTGGTGAATTAAAACACGGTACGATTGCTTTAATTGAAGAAGGTACACCAATTATTGCACTTGCTACACAAGAAAGAGTCAACTTGTCTATTCGTGGTAACGTGAAAGAAGTAGTTGCACGTGGCGCAAACCCATGTATTATTTCAATGGATGGCTTGAATAAAGAAGGCGATTCATATGTTATTCCACATGTGCACGAACTATTAACACCATTAGTTTCAGTTGTTGCATTACAATTGATTTCATACTATGCAGCATTACACAGAGATTTAGATGTTGATAAACCACGTAACTTAGCTAAATCAGTAACAGTTGAATAAAGAGCATATGATTAACAGCTAATTAGTAGTGCTATTGTAATATCTAATTTAAATGCATGAAATCATATATTGTATAAATAGGGCAAGAATGAAATCAAACTTAAAGTTTTGATTTCATTCTTGTTCTTTTTTTATAATAAAAACATATGACTTTGATTTATATTTCAGTGATATACAGTGCAATAGGCAGTATATTGAGAACTAAATGTTTGAGGTATGTAGTTAAATGATAGTTATTGTGGATTAATCATGAATTGTATTGTTTTAAATGAGTAGCACTAATATAAATCAACGATAACGATTACAATCAAATTTGAACTTTAATTATTATATAAATCAAAATATTTTTAAAATGTTATTATGTTTATTATGCTTATCATCATAACTAGATAAACTTTAAAAGTGAGTTGAATATAGTGGAAAAACCTAAAATTTATTCTATGGCTTTTGGAAAAGTATACGATTTATTAATTAAAAAAGTAGAGAAAAAGGATAGAACCAAACAAGAAGCGGATGAAATTATAAGATGGATGACAGGTTACACGCAATCAGAGATTGATCGCTTGGTTGCGGATGGGACAGATTATGAAACATTTATAAATCAAGCGCCTAACTTAAATCCAGAGCGAACAAAAATAACGGGTGTCATTTGTGGTGTACGTGTAGAAAATATGGAAGCCTCCGTTATGAAAGAAATTAGATATTTAGATAAAATGATAGATGAACTGGCAAAAGGAAAGGCATTGGATAAAATATTTAGACAACACAAATGATCGAATGAAGGTGATTTGTTAAGTCATGTTAGAAATTGCATAAGAGAAAAGGGGTATAACATGTTAATTGACTTGAAAAATATATCACGTAGAAAACAAGGTAAGGAAATCATTAAAAATGTGAGCTGGCAAATTAACGAAGGTGAAAAATGGATGCTTTATGGCCTAAATGGTGCTGGTAAGACAACATTGCTAAACATATTAAACGCCTACGAACCAAATACTGCTGGAACGATAAACTTATTTGGCATGCAACCAGGAAAAGTGGGCTATTCTGCTGAAACAGTCAGAGATTACATAGGGTTTGTTTCAAATAGTTTAATGGATCGTTTTCAAGATGGCGAATTGGTGCGAGATGTTGTAATTAGTGGCATATTTAATTCCATAGGTGTATTTAAAACTATAGAACCACATCATATTGAATTGGCACAACAATATTTAGAACAAATGGGAATGCGTGATTTTGAGTCACAATACTATGGTTATCTATCTACAGGAGAACGTCAAAAGGTACTTATTGCTCGTGCGCTGATGGGTCACCCCAAATTACTTATTTTAGATGAACCAGCATCTGGCTTAGATTTTATAGCACGAGAAGATCTGTTACAAGCGCTCGAAAAATTGTACCAACAACAACCTGAATTAGCTGTTATATATGTGACGCATTTTATTGAAGAGATTACACAAGATATACAAAAAGGCTTTTTACTGAAGCAAGGTAAGAATTATAAACAAGGTAATATTAAAGATATTTTAAATAGTGATGTTATGAGCAACTTTTTTAATAGAAATGTCAATGTACGCTATCAAAATCAACGCTACGCACTATTTATGAATAATGTGTAGATTGCACATTAGCATAGTTAATGCCATAATTTAAGATGATCATATGTGATGGAGGATTATATAAAAATGGATAATGTTAAGGCAATATTTTTAGATATGGATGGCACGATTTTACATAAAGATAATCGTGTTGATTTAGAAACAACAGAAGTTATTCAACAATTAAGAGATAAGGGATATAAAGTCTTTTTAGCAACAGGTCGTGCACATAATGAAATACATTATCTTGTTCCTGAATCATTTGCAGTCGATGGTATTATTAGTTCAAATGGTACTTTAGGAATGGTTAAGGATAGCGTTTTATTTAAGCACAGCTTGTCTTACAACGCTGTAATTGACATTGTACAACGCGCACAACAAGAGGCAATCTATTATGAAATATTCCCATTTGACAGTAATCGTATTGTTTTACAGGAAGATAAAGCATGGGCAAATGCATTATTTGAACCAGCAACGCCACCGGGTGATGTAGGTGTTTCCGAATGGTCTTCTCGAAAAGCTTCGCTCGTTGATAAGGTGGATTGGGAAACAAGTATACCTGAAAAATCATTTTCAAAAATTTATTTATTTTCACCAGATATTGAAAAAATAACAAACTTTAGAAATAACTTATTAAAAGATCAAGATAAGTTACAAATTAGTGTGTCTAATTCTTCACGTTGTAATGCTGAAACGATGGCATATCGTATTGATAAAGGGACGGGTATAAAAGAAATGATTGAGCATTTCGGCATCGCGCAACAAGAAACATTAGTGATTGGAGATAGTGACAATGATAGAGCTATGTTTGCATTTGGTCATTATACTGTCGCTATGAAAAATGCACGTCCTGAAATTCAAGCTCTAGCAGATGATGTGACTGATGATACTAATGAAGATAATGGTGCAGCACGTTATTTAAAAGCACGTTTCTTACAAGATTAAATGATAGGCATAGAGAAAATAAGGTAGTCATCTAATGGCTAAATGAAAAAGAGTCTGGGACATCTATTTTTGTCCCAGACTCTTTTTGCATCTGCGTGATTATTTTTCGAATGATATTACTTGTCAGTTTTATTTAGATTGTTTTTTAAATCTGATGTTTCATCTTTGACTTTGTCTTGCATGTTTTCAGATTGCTCAGTAACATTCGATTTTGTCTTTTCAGTTGTATTCGTTACACTGTTGCTTGCTTTAGATTGCTTACTTTCTAGTTCATTATCTATAGGTTGTTTTGACTTTTTATTTTTCTTAACTTTTGTAGTTTCAATGCTTTCACCATTACGATTATAGTACTGAATAATCGCTAATATATTTGTATAGTAAACGATTAATCTAATGATAATCACAATGACTGTAACAATGTAAATAATTACCATTGCTAATGTTTGAGACATACTACCAGTAAATATAGCAACTAATTGACTAAATGGATTAGCAAGTAGGATGACGATTAAATTTAGTAATAATAAACCAAGGTAGAATTTGAACCAAGTTTTTTGACCATTTTTAATGCCTTTAAATCCTCTTTTTACTGATGACCATGCACCATTACTAGGTTCTTTAACAAAAGCTAAAGTATAATTGATTGCGATAATCGCTAAGAACCAGTAAATGAATGATTGAATAAATAATACGATTGTTGCTGCGACAATTTGATAAGTAAGAGACCATCCAAGTGCATGATCAGAACTACTTAATGGTCCTTGTATTGCTGAAAATAGTTGAACGATTCCTAAATTTAGTACTTTTGAAACTAGTAAATTAAGTAACAATGCGATAATAACAAAAACTAAAGTAAATAAAGAAAATTTTAATCCTTTTAAGTATTTGCCTTTTTTAAATGTTGAAAATAAATCTTTGAAATTTACCTTGTCTTTATTTAAAGCTTTGTCTATAGTGTAGATAGTTCCAGCTATTAATGGGTAACCAATAAATATAAATACGATTAATGGTATGAGTATTGCAAGTACAAGTGAAAATATGGCGCCACCGATAGATTGTTGCATAGCCATTGCCATTAACAATTTATAAATAGCGGGTTGTACTGGCATAAATGTCAGGACTGTTAAAGCAAACAATATTATAAAACTTACAATTGTGAACATTAAAATTTTAGCATTTTGGGGTTTTGCATTTTGTAATGCTAATTTATGAAATTTAAACAAATTTTAAGCACTCCTTTTTAGTCATAAACATACGATATCAAAAATTTGATAATTTTAAAATTAATAGGTAACAAAATGGCAATAAAATGTTAAAATGTCCTAATGAGAAAAAGTTGAAAGGAGATATCATCATGAAATTTGCAATAATTACTGATGTTCATGGAAATTTTGATGCATTAGAAACTGTTTTAGATGATATTGATAGAAGAGAAGATATCAATAAGATATTTAACCTGGGTGATAATATCGGGGTTGGACATGAAACGAATAAAGTACTTGATGAAATTTTTGACAGAGATGATATGGAAATCATCGCGGGTAATCATGATGAAGCGGTGATGTCGATAGTGAATGACACACCTTATCCTGAAGACTTAAAAGACAAATTTTACGAACATCACCAATGGATTGAAAGTCATTTAGATGAAGATTATTACGACAGATTAAATGAACTACCACGTGTGATTGAAAAAACATTTAATCATAAAAAAGTGCTGTTTATTCATTATGAAATACCAAATGAACAATTAACTACACCGATTGATGGTCAACCATATAGTCCAATTGTGGAACCTAGTGAAGAAAACATAAAAGCTTTGTTTGAAGATAAACAAGCAGATTTAATCGTGTTTGGTCACAACCACACTGTACATTTATATGATGATAAATCTACAGTTTATTTTAATCCGGGCTCTGTAGGTCTTAATAATGGTGCATATGCAGTTTATGGTATTGTAACGATTGATGAAAATGAATTTTCAATTGAACGTGTTAAAGTCCCATATGACAATGAAGAATTTATAAGAGGATTTGACGAGAAACAAGTACCAGCTAAAGCGCTGATATTTGATAAATTTTTATAAACACGTAATTTAAACCTATATATGCTGTATATAGGGGTAGACTATCAATAATGAAATCCCAAGTAGTGATTAATATTAGAAGTAGTAGAAATGCTAAATTATACTAAAGAAGCGAGCATGCGAAATCGACTTTGACTTTCGTACACTCGCTTTTTTTAATTTGTTTAATTGGTCAAGATTTTTAATGATCATGTGCATGATTGTGTGCAGTAGTTTTATATATAGATGAACATAACGTCTCATCGTCATGTTGGTGATCTTTGGTTTCTAACTGAATCGTCATATGTTGAATATTCAAGTGTTGTAGTTTGTGTTCTATTTTATTTAACAATTGCTCACCTTGAGCTACTGACATCTCATGAGGGACAACAGCGTGACAACTTAATGCATTTAATTCATTAGATATTGTCCAAATGTGACAATCATGTACGCTTTGGATTGCATCCTCTTCCTTAATAGTGGCAATGACTTCAGACATATTTATATCGATAGGTGTACCTTCCATTAAAATGTTTAATGAAGACTTTGTAATGCCCCAACTACTTTTAATAATTAGTAGTGACACAATGATACTAGCTATTGGGTCAGCTATCGTTAAATTTAAAGTCCATATGAGTATCGCAGCGATAATAGCTCCAACAGAACCTAAAAGGTCTCCCATAACATGTAAGAAAGCACCACGCATATTAATGTTATGCGATGTATCGCCACCTCTAAACATTAATAAAGCAACAATGATGTTGACTATCAGGCCAGTAACGCTGATGATAAACATTTCAGTCGATTGTACTTCTACTGGATTAAAGAATCTTTCAATAGCTTCAATAATGATAATGATACCAATGACAAAAAGTGTTACGCCATTAAAAAGTGCAGCTAAAATTTCGAACCTTTTATACCCAAAAGTTTTATTTTTATTTGCATATTTTTCGGCATAGATAAAAGCAAGGAGTGCGACACCAAGTGAAATTGTATCACTAAACATGTGTAAACCATCCGAAAGTAAAGCTAAACTATTTGCTAAAAGACCACCGATTATTTCGACAATCATAAAACTACCAATAATTAAAAAGCTGATAAGCAATATTTTTTTATTATTAGTGTGTACATGACCGTGAGCATGATTATGTTCGTGATGTTCTGACATATGAATATCCACCTTTCAATTATTATTTATGTGAGGCATGATGAATTGCTTGTTTTATTAAAGTAGTCACATGCGTATCATCTATTTGATAAATCATAGATTGCCCATGGCGATTCGATTTCACTAAATGTGCTTGTTTAAGAATACGTAATTGATGTGAAACATTTGATTGGCTTAAATTTAAAGTGTGTGCGATGTGACCTACACTACATTCGCCTTGAATCAAAAGGTGCATGATACGTAGGCGATTACCTTCGCTTAACGCTTTAAAAATATCGGTGACATATGCTACCGTTTGTTCATTAATTGACTCCGCCATATCTACTAACCTCATTTCTTCACATTAATATATGAATATTTGTTCATATATTAATATAATTTTGTTGAATAGTCAATGTTCAAAGCACAATAGTTTTAAAAATATGTAGAAGTGTTAAAATGAATTTAAGATTTTATTGAAGGAGGCTATATAATGAGTACATTAGTTATAGGTGCAAACGGTGGCGTAGGTCAATATTTAGTAAATCAATTAAAAGAAAGTGGCGAATCATTTGTCGCAGGTGTTAGAAAAGAAGAACAAGTGCAAGCTTTAGAAGACAATGGTGTGAAAGCGACATTGATTGATGTTGAAGCTGATGATATTGAAACGTTAACTCAAAAGTTACAAGGATTCGATAAAATTGTATTTTCAGTAGGATCAGGTGGTAGCACTGGTGCAGATAAAACAATTAGCGTAGATTTAGACGGCGCTATCAAATCAATTAAAGCCAGTGAAGCAAACCATGTAAAACAATATGTCATGGTGTCTACTTATGATTCTAGAAGAGAAGCTTTTGATGCAAGTGGTGATTTGAAACCATACACGATCGCGAAACATTATGCAGATGAATATCTTAAACAAGCGGATGTAGGTTATACAATTGTGCATCCGGGTATATTGTTAAATGATCCTGGCATAAACAAATTTGCAGCAGATGCATTTTTCGAAGATAAAGGTTCAATTCCACGCGAAGATGTTGCGTCAGTCATTAAAGAAGTACTTGCAACAGATGATTATATAAATACTGAATTTCAAGTTGTGAGCGGTGAACAATCAATCGAAGACGCATTAGACCAGTTTAAAAATAAATAAAATATAATTAAATAAAGAACCAATTTACATGATGGTGTAAATTGGTTTTTTTTGTTAGAAATAATTGCTTTTTTAAGCAAATTACGAGCGAAAATTTGATACAATAAATTATATCGCTTGGAGGTTAATATGAATATTTCAAACCCAAAAATATATGAACAAGTTGCAGATATCATTTTAGAGAATATTAAATCTGAGGATTATCAGGTTGGTGATAAATTACCGTCTATCCAAAAATTAAGTAAGCAATTTGGAGTAAGCACAGCGTCAGTGAGGGAAGCGTTGAATGCACTGAGAACGATAGGCGTAATAGAAATGAAACAAGGATATGGTACTTTTATCAAACAAATTGAGCCTACTTTTTTTGAATTTGGGGACAAATTCAATTCTTTAGTTCAAATAAAAGAATTATTAGAACTCAGAGAAATTGTTGAAAGTGCAACAGTAGCAAATGCTGCACGATACCGTAATAAAGCAGATTTAGAAAAGCTAGCGACAGCATTGTCTGTGATGGGGGAAGCAGTAATTGATGGCACTTCAGGAGAAAAAGCAGATTTAGAATTCCACCTTGCAATCGCACATGCAGCTCAAAATTCATTATTAGTAGAGTTATTAAATAACATATCAGAACTTATGCAAAATTCAATGGAAGAAACTAGAAAAATATTTATCTATGATAAACAAAAAACAATGACTAAATTACTCGAAGAACACGAGACGATTTATCATGCCATTTTAGAGCAGGATGATAAGACAGCAGTTAAAGCCATGCAATCTCACTTACTCGAAGTAAAACAAACCATATTAGCTAACTTCAAAGAAACATAATAAAAAAACGCCATTTCACATGATAATATGAAAAGGTGGTTTTATCATGTTGTGTGGATTTTAGTAATTTTAGAGCAAGGTACTTATACATACATGAAATAGTGTCCAATAGTCAGCGTATTTTACATCTACTACTAAATAGAAAAGGGGCCTAAGACACCTATTTATGTCTCAGACCCCCAATAGCAAATTTTATAATTTGAAAAAGTAATCAGCTTTTCCAAATAATCATAAATTAATACAATACCTTATATGTAAAAACAGATAGAGTTTGTAAAAACTCTATATCTAATTATAAAGTCAATTAGATTGTATTGGCAAGTCCAAACAAGAAAAATTTCCGGCGACAATATAATCATTCATTAAAATGATTCGTCATGTGATTGTACAAAATAGAATGAACTACCAATTTAAATGGGTCGTTGATATAATAATAAGTGATTTTAAATATATTGAAATACGCGTATAGTCATTTATACTCTCAGTAATTATGTGATACAATCACACTAGTTCTGTAAAAAAAGATGAATTTAAATGAGAACATTCACTTAAAAAATATAATTTTAAATATGATTACAACTTAAGAATTTGGAGGTGCGATGAATGCCGTTATTTTTAAAACCAATTTTTCATGAAAAAATATGGGGTGGCAGTCGATTAAAAGAATTTGGATATGATTTACCCAGTGATTATATCGGAGAAGTTTGGGGGATTTCAGCACATCCAAATGGCAAATGTGAAATATTAAACGAACCATATCGTGGGCAAACACTAGATCAAGTATGGGATGAACATCGAGAACTATTTGGTGATTTTCCGAGCCAAGAATTTCCATTAATGACTAAAATTGTAGATGCCAGAGAATCTTTATCTGTACACGTACATCCAGATGATGCGTATGCGTATGAAAATGAGAATGGACAATATGGTAAGTCTGAATGTTGGTATATTATAGATGCTGAAGAAGACGCTGAAATTATATATGGATTAAATACCCAATCGAAAGAAACAGCAATTGACAAGATTGATGAAGCGGATTACGATTCGTTATTTAATAAAGTGAAAGTTAAAGCGGGAGAATTCTATTTTATACCTGCTGGAACGATTCATTCTATTGGCGCAGGTGTACTTGTTTACGAAACGATGCAATCATCTGATGTGACTTATCGTGTGTTTGACTATGACCGTGCACAAGATTCAGGCGATAAACGCGAATTAAATCAAGTTAAAGCGAAAGAAGTAATTGAAATCGCAAATGAAAGTATTAATATACCAACAGATACTGAAATCATTGAAAATCATAAACGTACACAACTTGTTTCTAATGACTTTTTTACAATTGTAAAATGGAACATTTCAGGTACATTAAATTATATGAAACCAAGAGAGTTTGTATTGATTTCTGTGCTCAAAGGTGAAGGTCAAGTCATTATTGATGGTGAAGTATTCGATTTAGTACAAGGACAGAATTTTATATTAACGTCTGATGATTTAGATACAATATTTGAAGGTCAGTATGAATTGATTGTAAGTTACTTATAGAGATAGAAGTGGGAGTGCATTAAAATGATTAAGTTTTTATATGTATCACTTGTATGTGGTCTTTTATCTGGTGCAGGCATATTTTTAAAGACGGATATATTTCCTTCGATGGCTGTTCCAATGATTTTTGGTGTAATAGGAATTATTGCAGCATTGATTACAATACCGGATAAAGAAATAAGTGGTATGCTCAAATTCGGTGGTGTGTTAATTAATACGATGCCAATTCTGGGCGCTTTAACGTTAACTTAACAATGTATAAATTGAGTATCTTTGCGATTGCGTGAATGATACTTTTTTTATGAATTTTATAAAATATGGAGAGACAATGTGTGATTAGCAATAAAGTTCTTAAACATCAGTTTAATTTTTCTTTATAACACCGTGTACATTTCAATATTTACAGTTTAGATAAGCTGAAATATGTTAAAATAGTATTTAAATTGGAGGTGGCAAGATTGGATAAAGCAAGAGGCCTCATTATGACTTTAGTAATCGCAATGGTCGCTACAATTATGGGCAGTAAATTCCCTATCATTGGGAGTGCTATATTTGCAATCATAATAGGTATTTTAATTAATAATATAATAACAATCCCTAAAAAATATGATGCTGGTATAAAATTCAGCAGTAAAAAAATATTACACTATAGTATAGTCGTGTTAGGGTTTACATTAAGCTTCCAATCTATTGGCGCCATCGGTTGGAGATCTTTACCAATTATTTTTGTTACATTGTTTGCAGCGGCATTAATTGTTTATGTATTAATGAAACTGTTTAATATTAATGAACATTTAAGTATATTAATTGGGGTAGGGACTTCCATATGTGGTGGTTCAGCAATTGCCGCAACGAGTCCGGTTATAAAAGCAAAGGAAAGTGAAGTTGCATTTGCTATTTCGACGATTTTCTTATTTAATCTCATAGCAGTGTTCATCTTCCCACCAATTGGTCATATCATGCATATGGGACAAGCGACTTTTGGTTATTTTGGAGGAACGGCGATTAACGACACGTCAAGTGTCATTGCAGCAACTTCTAATTACGGTAAAACTGCATTGGAAACAGGGGCCGTTGTTAAATTAACACGTACGTTAATGATTATTCCAGTCGTTTTATTTTTTACATATAGAACTATTAAAAAAGAAAAAGAGAAGCAATCGCACACATCCATAGCTAAAATCTTCCCATGGTTTATTGTTTGGTTTGTCATAGCATCATTGATAAGTACAATTTTCAATTTTTCACCATCAGTGATTCATATGTTTCAACAATTATCGTTATTTTTAATTACAATGGCGATGGCTGGTATTGGTTTGAATGTGGATTTCAAACAATTTAGACAAGCGGGTATCAAACCTATATTACTTGGTTTAGTGACTTGGATCGTTGTTATTATTACAAGTTTAATCACTATGAAATTAATCAACTTATTGTAATGTTTGTTCTATAAGGTGATTTTTCATATAATAGGAAAAATAGAATTTTTATATGAGATAAGGAGTATCTAAATGGCAGAGGAAACAAGTTATTTTTGGTTAAACTGCGGTTATAATCGCTGGAACCATAATGAACCAATGGTTGGACAAACAACATTATTTGAATCAGGTGCACAATTTAATCCCTCTCAAGGTTTCCGTTCATTTAAACAGGCCAAAGTTGGTGACCAGGTCATCTTTTATCAAGTGCAGATGGACACTGGTTTATTAGGATTTGGTGAAATCACAAGTGTACAAACGGGTGCTCAAAATAAAATTCGCGTTCATTTTGAATTACAAGAACAATTAAAGCCGTTAACAGCTGATTATTTAAAAAGAAGTGAACAGTTAGAATTTAGAATGGGTAATATGAAAGAAACATTATTTAATCAAATTACTAAAGAAGAGTATGAACTAATCGTTAGCTTAGGCAAAGGCCAAACTAAAATACCTAGATACTTTTTTATATCTGAGGAACAAGAATTTGAACCAGAATCATATAACACGATATTTACACATACGTATAATGGTATAAAAAGAAATGGTTATCATTTTTATACACAGTTAGAAATAGGGGACCAACTTGTTTTTTATAATAAAAAACGAGAGCAATCGGTCATTGGCGTTGGTGAAGTGAGTAAACATATACATGAAAAGCCACCTATTCCTGGTAGAACTAATAGTACGGCTATTGAAGTATATTTTGAAAAAGAAATTGAACCTGTCTCATTAAGTACTTTGAATAAGCATCCTAAATTAAAAAATCTTTACTACTTACAGGAAAATGCAAAACAAGCGATTGCAAGTATGTCACAAACGCAATTTGAATCTATACTTGAAATGAGTGCGAATGATGGTTTGAAACCACAATTTGAAGCCGTGCAAAGCGATAATGTGATAGATAAGCCAGCAGAAGATTTGAAACCATTTATTCTGCTTGTAGTAGATAAAGGAGAAGGATTAAAAGCGGCAGAAGACTTATTGCAAAAAACAAATGCGAATCCAGTTATTACTTCTGGGCACCCGGATTTCACAGAAGACATGCTTTATGGAAAATATTTACCAAATGAGACGGGCGCTTTATATTATAGAGAAGGTTTTATAACGAATCTCATGCCTCGAAAAGATAAAAGTTATTTAGTTATAGATAATTTTAACCGTATAGATCCTGATATTTTTCAAACATATATCAATGTGTTGGAAGGCTATGAGATGACGTTACCACGTTATAATAAAGATGGTACTATGGTTAAATGGTCTAGAAAAAAAGATTCGTTTTATCATTTTAATCCGAATTGGCATATTGTCGCTATCACGTATGACAGTTTAAATGAAATTAAACAAAAATACACAGAACAGTTTCTAAAATATACTAGAATTGTTAAAGTGAACCAAGATTAAAAAGAGTTTAGAGTAATTGAACTTATACGTTATGATGAAGCATAAGTAATTATGAAAGCATATGAAATGATCAATCCTTCAAGAATGGATTGGTCATTTTTTTATGCAAAGTATGACAATATAAATGTCTATTAATTATTTAAATTATAGTGGATACTTTTAAAACAGAAGCGTAAAAAAGACATAATGTTTTTAATCGACGAGCACTGATAGGAATAGGCAGATATAAGCACTTATGATTTATTTTAAGGAAATTAGGATATAATAAAAGTAAGTACCATTATATAATGATAATGGTAGACTAAATATATCATTTGAGGAGCGTTGTATATGCCAATAATTTATTATGATGGTAACTGTGTTTATTGTTATAACTATGCGATCTGGTTAATTCAACACGGACTTTCTACACGTTATCAATTTGCCAAATTACAGGGTGATGTAGCACAAAATTTATTAGAAAATTATCCAGAAGCGCAACAATACGATAGTGTGATTTTACAAGAAGGTGACCAGTTGAAATATAAATCTGATGCAATTACAACCTTAATCACATCGTTGACTAACTACAAATGGTTAGGTATCTTGTTGCGTTTCGTGCCAAATATAATCAGAGATTTTGGTTATCAATTATTTGCTGATAATAGAAATCATATGTGGAAAACCCATTGGCATGAACCTAATGATTATGAAAAATCATTTTTTATTGACTGATTATTTTTTACTGAAAATACGGAGGAAACAAACATGGGAAAAATTATTGTAATTGGTAGTGCATCAATAGATTTAGTTGTAAAAACTGATATATTGCCTGAAGCAGGAGAAACAGTAATGGGCACTTCATTTTTTACTAATCCTGGTGGCAAAGGCGCAAATCAAGCGGTAGCGGCTGCACGCTTAAGTAATGAAGTGTATATGATAGGTGCAGTGGGCGATGATGCATACGGCAAACAAATTTTGGAAAACTTGAAAGATAACCATGTTGATACCACTTACATGGACATCATTGACAATGAGAAGTCAGGTACAGCACACATTACATTATTTGAAGATGATAATCGTATTATTGTCGTTCCGGCTGCCAATAACTATATTACACCAGATATTGTTTTGCCAAAGTTGGAAAACTTTGGTGAAGATGACATTATTTTGCTCCAACATGAAATTCCTGAAGCAACGGTTCAATCAGTTGTCACATATGCAGCAAAGCATGGTATCAAAGTTATTTTAAATCCTGCGCCTTATCGTGAATTGGATAAAGAAGTAATCGAAAAAGTAACATGGATAACGCCGAACGAATCAGAAAGTGAATTACTATTTGACCATCAAGTAGAACAAGCACTTAAAGCATATCCACGTAAACTTATTATTACGCAAGGCGCAAAAGGCGCATTGTTTTATAGCGATACGCAACAACTGATTGAAGGTTATAAAAAGGAAGTCATAGATACAACAGGAGCTGGAGATACTTTTAATGGTGCACTAGCAGTTGCATTAATTGAAAATAAGTCATTGGAAGATGCTGTGAATTTTGCTAATTTGGCTGGTAGTTTTTCAGTGACAGGTTTAGGTGCACAAGGCGCAATGCCGTACAGAAAAGACCTGGAATAAGTAGTGTGCAATTTGTTGTAATAAGTGTAGGTCGTTAAATGGACATCTAAATTAAAATAATTCTAATTTAGAGCACGAATATTCTTTACAGATTAGAATTATTATAATATAATAATCATTGTAATCAAGAACGTTGTTGTCATTTAATGATAATATTGAAATTTAAAGGAGAGATTTTACATGGCAAAAAGTAATGAAGAAGTAGTAAAAGTATTAAATCAACAAGTAGCAAACTGGACAGTAGCATTCACCAAATTACACAATTTTCATTGGTACGTAAAAGGGCCTAATTTCTTCTCACTACACACTAAATTTGAAGAATTATATGATGAAGCAAGCCAATACATTGATGATTTAGCTGAACGAATTTTAGCAGCAGGCGGTAATCCTGTAGCAACTTTAAAAGAAAGTTTAGAGCTTTCAATTATCGAAGAAGCTGGCAAAGGTTATAAAGCTGAAGAAATGGTTGAAGTGCTTTCGAAAGACTTCGATAATGTATCAAAACAGTTAGAGCAAGCAATTGAAGTTGCTTCAAATGCAGAAGATGATGTTACTGAAGATATGTTCATTGGTATGCAAACAAACATTGATAAACATAACTGGATGTTAAAATCATATTTAGGTAGATAATCTATTCAGGCTAAAATATAAATAAATATAAAAAGAAGCTTTTCAGACATTTGGTGTACTGAGAAGCTTCTTTTTATTTATCTCAAAAAATTAAAAGCTATACTGTAAATGGTCTATGACAGCATAGCTTAAAGGGATGGTCTAATATTGAATTATTCTGCGATTTCTAATGCAATTTCCATCATTTGAGTAAATGAGTTTTGACGTTCTTCAGCTGTTGTAGCTTCATCGCGTAAGATATGATCACTTACAGTGAAGATACCTAAGGCCTTTTTGTTTGCATATGTGGCATTTAAATATAATGCTGCTGATTCCATTTCAATACCTAAGACACCCATACGTTGCCATCTCTCATTGAATGTTTCGTCAGCATTATAAAATGTGTCAGATGAAAGGATATTACCAACATGTGTTGTTGCACCAATATCATCTGCTTTTTGTTTTGCTTTTAATATTAAGTCGAAGTCTGCCAACGGTGCAAAGTGGCCAGGAATATTATATTGCTCAACATAACTAGAATTTGTTGAAGCACCTTGAGCAATAATAACGTCATAAAGGTTTACATTTTCTTGTAATGCACCACAAGAGCCGATGCGAATAATCGTTTCAACATTAAAGAAATTATAAAGTTCATAAGAATAGATACCAATACTTGGTACGCCCATTCCAGAGCCCATTACTGATACTTCTTTACCATTGTATGTACCTGTATAGCCGAACATATTACGTACTTCGTTAAACTGTTCAACATTTTCTAAATAGTTATCAGCAATATATTTTGCTCGAAGCGGATCGCCTGGCATTAATACAGTTTTAGCGATTTTAGTCCCATTAGGTTGAATATGAGGTGTTGCTTTTGTCATAGTCATCTTCTCCTTTAAATTCTTTATCAAATTAAAGATAACATTTGTTTATTATTTTTGCGAATTTTTGTAGTATAGAGGTAAAGAGAGAATGTTTATAAACATATATGTTAAATTTTACTATATAATTATGAGTGGGTTAAAACACCATATGCTAATAAACGAAATAATAGGAGGATTTAATATGAATTACGCAAAATATATAGACCACACATTACTTAAACCGGAATCTACGAGAAATCAAATAGATAAAATTATCGAGGAAGCGAAAGCGTTTAATTTTAAATCGATTTGTATTAATCCAACACATGTAAAATATGCTGCTGAACAACTTAAGGGTTCAGATGTATTAGTATGTACAGTTATAGGTTTTCCATTAGGAGCATCAACGACTGAAACAAAAATATTTGAAACAGAAGATGCTATTAATAAAGGTGCATCAGAACTAGATATGGTAATTAATATTGGTGCTTTAAAAGATGGACGCTTTGAAGACGTTCAAAAAGATATCGAAGGTGTCGTAGGTGCAGCGAACGGTAAAACAGTTAAAGTTATTATTGAAACATGCTTATTAACTGATGAGGAAAAAGTCAAAGCAAGCGAATTAAGCAAGGTAGCTGGTGCTGATTTTGTTAAAACATCAACAGGATTTGCTGGTGGTGGTGCTACACCTGAAGATGTTAAGTTAATGAAAGATACAGTGGGCGATGATTTAGAAGTCAAAGCTTCTGGTGGCGTTAGAAATCTTGAAGACTTCAATCATATGCTTGAAGCAGGTGCCACACGTATTGGCGCTAGTGCAGGCGTTGAAATTGTACAAGGTTTAGAAAGTGACTCAGATTATTAATAAATAACTGAAATCTTGTCTGAATATAGTTATGTATTGACTTGAAAAATAGGGGAGGCCAACTCATATGAGAATGGTAGATATTATTGAAAAAAAACGTGATGGTCAAGCGCTAACGAAACAAGAAATTGAATACTTTATTGATGGATATACAAATGGAGATATTCCTGACTATCAAGCTTCTAGTTTAGCGATGGCGATTTATTTTCAAGATATGAATGATGATGAACGAGCTGCCTTGACGATGGCGATGGTTAATTCAGGTGATGTCATTGATTTATCTAATATTAATGGGGTTAAAGTGGATAAGCACTCAACGGGTGGTGTTGGTGATACGACGACACTAGTACTTGCACCATTAGTGGCTGCGGTAGGTGTGCCAGTAGCGAAAATGAGTGGTCGCGGACTAGGCCATACTGGTGGTACCATTGATAAATTAGAATCAGTTGAAGGTTTCCATGTTGAAATTAGCGAAGAACAATTTGTTAAATTGGTTAATGAGGCGAAAGTTGCAGTCATTGGTCAAACTGGGAATTTAACACCCGCTGATAAAAAACTATATGGACTTCGTGATGTTACCGGTACGGTGAATTCAATTCCACTGATTGCATCGTCTATAATGAGTAAAAAAATTGCTGCTGGCGCGGATGCAATTGTATTAGATGTTAAAACCGGTAATGGCGCATTTATGAAAACGTTAGAAGATGCAGAAGCATTAGCGCATGCCATGGTTCGTATCGGTAATAATGTAGGTAGAAATACAATGGCAATTATTTCGGATATGGGCCAACCACTTGGCAATGCAATAGGTAATGCTTTAGAAGTTAAAGAAGCGATTGAAACGTTGCAAGGTAATGGACCAGAAGACTTAACAGAGTTAGTTATGACGCTAGGTTCACAGATGGTAGTCGTCGGTGGAAAAGCTCAAAATCTTGATGAAGCACGTAAAATGTTAGAACAAGCAATTCAAGATGGTTCAGCGTTAGAAAGTTTCAGAACATTTTTAGAAAACCAAGATGGCGATGGTTCTGTTGTAGACGATGTATCAAAATTACCACAAGCCAAATATCAAATTGAACTACCCGCACAAAGTGAAGGCATTGTAACTGAAATTATTGCAAATGAAGTCGGTGTAGCTTCTATGATGTTAGGTGCAGGCAGACAAACTAAAGAAGACGAAATAGATTTAAGTGTGGGTCTCGTATTGCATAAAAAGGTTGGAGATAGCGTCAACAAAGGAGAGGCTTTGTTAACAATCCACAGCAATCAAGAACAAATTGATAACGTAAAAGATAAACTATTGCAAAGTATTACGATTAGTGACACTGGTAATGAACCAACATTGATTCATAAAATAATTACTGAATAGGAGAGGAATATTATGACTACACCATTTAAACGAGTTCATTTAATTGTCATGGACTCTGTTGGTATTGGAGAAGGACCTGATGCAAAAGCTTTTGATGATGAAGGCAGTCACACTTTAAAGCATACGCTCGAAGGATTTGAACAGTCATTACCTAACTTACAAAAATTAGGTTTAGGTAATATTGAACCTCTTCCGGTTATTGATAAAGAAGCGGAACCACAAGCTTTTTACACAAAAATGAGTGAAGCTTCAGTCGGCAAAGATACCATGACTGGCCATTGGGAGATTATGGGGCTAAATATCATGCAACCATTTAAGGTCTATCCAGAAGGCTTTCCAGAAGAACTGGTTAATGAAATCGAAACGTTAACAGGACGTAAAGTTGTAGCCAATCGTCCTGCATCCGGTACGCAAATCATAGATGAATGGGGCGAACATCAGATGAAGACGGGTGATCTAATTGTCTATACTTCTGCAGACCCAGTACTTCAAATTGCAGCTCATGAAGATATTATTCCTTTAGAGGAACTATATGACATCTGTGAAAAAGTAAGAGAATTAACCAAGGATCCTAAATATTTAATAGGCAGAATCATTGCTAGACCTTATATTGGAGAGCCAGGTTCATTTAAACGAACTTCTAATAGACATGACTATGCATTAAAACCATTTGGTAGAACAGTAATGAATGAATTAAAAGATAATGGTTATGATGTCATTGCCCTTGGTAAAATTAATGATATATTTGACGGTGAAGGTGTGACTGAATCGATACGTACCAAAGATAACATGGATGGTATGGATAAATTAATTGAAACTGTGCAACGTGACTTTAATGGGTTAAGCTTTTTAAATCTTGTTGATTTCGATGCCCTTTATGGCCATCGTCGTGATAAACCAGGATATGCACAAGCGATTAAAGATTTTGATGAACGTTTACCTGAACTTATGAATCACTTACAAGAAGAAGATTTAGTTATTATTACAGCAGACCATGGTAATGATCCAACTGCAGATGGTACGGATCATACTAGAGAATACATTCCTGTACTTATGTTTAGTCCTAAAATGAGTGACTATCATGAGCTAACGATAGACAGCACATTTAGTTCTTTAGGTGCAACGATTGCTGATAATTTTGGTGTGAAATTACCTGAATTTGGCAAAAGCTATTTGAAAGAAATGGGTGTTGAAAAGTAATGCGTATTTTAAGAATGCTATTTGGAATTGTCTTTAGTGTTGCAGGGGTACTCCATTTTAAAGATGAAGAACAATTTAGACGTATTGTACCAGCGTACTTACCATTTCGAAAAGCAGCTGTGTTAATCACAGGCGTTATGGAAATCGTGTTTGGTGTCATATTATTAATGAAACAACCTACTAAGGGTCAAAAAAATGCACTCATAGCGTTTTTATGGGCGGTCTTACCAGCGAATATTTATATGGCGCGCAAACAAATTCCAATTGCTGGTCAACAACTTCCGAAATGGGCTTTATACGGACGTATTCCATTGCAATTTGTGATGATGAAATTAATCAAAAAATTATAACTTACTAAACTAAAATAAGAGAGCACATGCGTTTGAAATGACGCTGTGCTCTCTTATTTTATATATTTATAAAATGCTAACTCACATTATAAATTATTGTGCTTCACCATAGATATCATGCCATTCAGCTTTTTTGTCTAAGAATGTTTGGGCTATTTCTTTGGCGCCTTCTAATGAATGGCTAGCAGCCCAACCACATTGAACTTCATTACATGCTGGCACTTCTGTAGCATTTAATACATCTTTAATTGTTGCTTCGATAATATTTAACACATCTTCATAGTCATCATGATTGATAAATGAAACGTAAAATCCTGTTTGGCAACCCATTGGACTAATATCAACGACTTTATCTGAATGATTTCTAATATTTTCTGCCATTAAATGTTCTAATGAATGTAACCCAGGCATATCCATATGCTCTTTGTTTGGTTGTTTAAAGCGGATATCATATTTATGAATTACATCACCGTTAGCGCCTTCCATTTTCCCTGCTAATCTCACAAAAGGTGCTACAACGATTGTATGATCTAAATTAAAACTTTCTACGTTCATTTTTGGCATGGTGTATCCTCCTCATATATAACTTAAATTAATTGTAACAAGTTAAAAGAGGATTTACAATTTTTGAAATGTGGTATAAAGGCGTATGAAAGTTATTTTTATAAATTTCAGAAAATGAATGACAGAATTCAATAAACCCGATAGAATAAGTAATAATTAAATCATGTTTTGTGCATTATGAATCATATGTTGTGTTATTTAATAAATTACTTATTGCATTTGATTTATTTTATAAATTGAGTATAAACATAATGCCAAGTAATTTAGGAGGCCGTGTTGAATTATGGAGAATAAACAAATTGTATTGGACTATATAGAAAATGAAAAGTATAAATATTTAGAAATGAGCCATCAAATCCATCAAAGACCTGAATTAGGTAATGAGGAGATATTTGCATCTAGAACGTTAACGGAAACGTTAACGCAACATGGTTTTGAAGTCGAAACAAATATAGCAGGACATGCGACTGGCTTTATAGCAAGTTATGATTCAGGACAAACGGGACCAACTATAGGTTACTTGGCCGAATATGATGCATTGCCAGGGTTAGGTCACGCGTGTGGTCATAATATTATTGGTACCGCTAGTACATTTGCGGGTATAGCCTTAAAGCAAGTCATTGATAAAGTCGGCGGAAAAGTAATTGTATTAGGCTGTCCTGCAGAAGAAGGTGGAGAAAACGGTAGTGCTAAAGCGACTTATGTTAAAGAAGGTATTATTGATGATTTAGATATCGCCTTAATGGTGCATCCTGGTAATGAAACATACAGAACAATCAATACTTTGGCTGTAGATGTACTAGATGTTAAATTTTTTGGTAAAAGTGCGCATGCATCTGAAAATGCAGATGAAGCGAAAAATGCACTTGATGCAATGATTTCATATTTTAATGGGGTTGCGCAATTACGTCAGCATATAAAAAGTAGTCAACGTGTCCATGGCGTTATATTGGATGGTGGACAAGCAGCCAATATTATACCTGATTTTACACATGCGAGATTCTATACTAGAGCAACAAGTCGCCATGAGTTAGACATTTTAACTGAACGAGTTGGTCAAATAGCTAAAGGTGCGGCATTGCAAACTGGATGTGATTATGAATTTGGACCTATACAAAATGGCGTGAACGAGTTTATAAAATCTTCAAAACTAGATGATTTATTTGCTAAATATGCAACAGAAATGGGTGAAGCTGTCATTGATGATGATTTTGGTTATGGCTCTACTGACACGGGAAATGTGAGTCATGTTGTACCAACGATACATCCACATATTAAAATTGGATCACGTAATTTAGTAGGTCATACGCATAGATTTAGAGAGGCTGCAGCAAGTACCCATGGGGACCAAGCGTTAATTAGAGGTGCTAAGATTCTCTCGCTTATGGGATTAGAATTATTAACGAATCAAGCGTTGTTTGATGAGATTATTGAACAACATCAATTTATAAAGGGGCATAAAAAATGACTAAAGAACGCTCTCATAGACCCAAATTAACACTTAGTGATCTTTACGATTCTCGCGTTGTCTATACTTCTAGACCGTCTTATATTTCAAATCCATGGCTGGAACCTGAAGAACACCAATCGAATTTTTTAACAGGTAGAGAGCTGATAATTGCTAATCATATGCCAGTAATCGTTCATGAAGCGAGCGTCACTGATAAATTAAAGCAGTTATTTGAAGCGGTAGGGAAAACAATGCCTACAAATATCATTCAATTCAACGATCAACAAAGTTATGAACAAACTTTAAAAGTGTTAGCGCAAGAAGAGAATAAGAAAATTTATTTTCAATATATTCATGGTGAAGATATATTAACTAAAGCGCATTATGCACTAGATAAAGATATCTTTGTTGCATTAAATAATAAAGCAAGAATTCCTGAATGGACGAACAATCAATTCCTTCCCCGTCGAGAAGTTGTAAACATTGAAGATTTTGAGGCGGCGGTGTCTGAATGGTCGTTCCCATTTGTATTAAAACCTGGGGATGACTTACCAACTGCTGGCGGGTATGGTGTAATGATTTGTTATTCAGAAGAAGATTTAACAAAAGCAAAAACACGAATTGCTCAAGCTCAATCAGAAACAGACACAATGATTATAGAGCAAAAGATAGAAGCGATTGCTAATTATTGTGTACAATTTGCATATTCTGAAAATGAAGGCATACGATATATAGGTACTTCAGCTCAACTCACAGATGCTTACGGCCATTATAGTGGAAATGAAAATGCGCCGGATGTACCTAAACACGTGATAGAAGCTGGTAGAGAAATCATGGAAATTGGGGTATCTAAAGGTTACTTTGGCGTAGCGGGCTTTGACTTGTTATTAGACGACAAAAATGATGTATATGCGATTGATTTGAATTTTAGACAAAATGGTTCGACAAGTATGTTGTTGTTAGAGCCTATACTTCAACAAGGCTATCATAAATTTTATAGTTATATTTCGCCTGGTGATAACGAACAATTTTTTGCGACAATTTTGAAATATGTGCGACTGGGCGTATTATTTCCACTTTCTTATTATGATGGTGAATGGTTTGAAAATGATACGGTGCAATCTAGATTTGGTTGTATATGGCATGCTGAAAACAAAGCTACGGTTGATACATTGGAGCAACAATTTCTAAAAGAGATTCAAGAAAAATAAAATGTGGAATTAAAATTAGTGGTTCTACTCAGTAGATAATAATTTAAAAGCTAAAAATGTAAAGTGTCTGGGACATAAATAGGTGTCTCAGATTTTTTAATTGGACAATAGATGTGAATTACTACCAGCGATCCAAAGTACTATTGATATATTTTATGCGAATGCGTAGTGGTTATGTATACGATTAGAATATTAGCCAAGGAAGAGAATGACTTTTATTCTTTAATTTTTATTAAAAAATTTGATTCCTGTTAATACTTTCTAAATTTATAAGGAACATTCGTTGATTGACTAGAAACATACAGTCATTTATATTTTAAATATAAGTAATTATTATAAATGAATTGAAGGTGAAAATATGTCTTACAAAGAAAGTTCATTTTTTCAAGATATTTTAATAAATGAAGTTTTTTATGTCGGAACTAAATCAAAGCATTTGATTAGACAAGAAATATCTGAACAAAATGTAGTATGTGCTTGGACAGATAAAGCAACAGCAGAAAGTTATTTAAATAAAGAGCAAATTGAATATGACAAAGTAAAAACGGTTGATATTGATCGTTTTGTAACTTATGAAATTGACGATATTTTTGATAAAGATGATGAGGTATTGATGAACCCAACTTCACATAAAGATGGTGAACGCGTTCGTATCGTTGCAGCTTCAAATGAATTGATGTCTGATTTGGATAGTATTAGATTGAAAGAATTTGTTAAAGATGTTGCTAAAGAAGATGCTGTGTTTGGATTAACTAATAAGAATGAAAAACAATTTATCATGATCAGTGATGAAGCACACCAAAAACCACATATTATGCCTGTATGGAGTATTAAAAATAGAGCTGAAAAGGTGAGAAATCAAGATTTTGAAGAATGTGAAATTATTGAGATTGAAGGGGAAGTATTTGCTGAATGGTTAGATACGTTACGTGATGATGACCATGCAGTTGCAATAGACTTGAAGTCAGGCGTAGTCGGAACCGTTGTGCCTGCTCAAAAAGTAATTGACCAGTTAACATTTTAATTAAAGGTTATCAACAATATAGCTGTTTATGAGTTATGTATTTATAATATTTATAATTTAGAGCACAAATTTTATCGTATCGAAATAGTTATAGATTTGTTTGGAGTAATAACTAGTTGAAATAAAGAGATTGAGTCATAAATAGATAATGTCAAAAAGTCTGGAACATAATTAGGCGTCTAGGCTTTTTGTCAATTTAAACAATTGGTGTAAAGTCCAACTGCTTATTTTAAACAGTTACATGATTAGTATCTGTATTATTCAATTTCATATTTATAAATAAAACAGTAATTTCTAGTGTTTTAAACTAGAAATTACTGTTTTTTGTTTATACCCATTCAGTATGATTGTATAAAATCCTACAAAATCATTTTTCATTTAGATAACTCATATAATGTCCTGTTTTTAATATGTCACATTGTGGCAGATAAACGTGCTTAATGAGCAGTCTATACATTATATAATTTAATGAATATAAGCATTATAAATGTATAGAACCTAGAGCACCAGAAAATGCACCATGCTCAATATAATAAGGTTCACACCCACGTAAAACAGTATAGTCTTTGACCACCTCCTTTAATAAATCGTTATTGTGGAAGGAAGAACCGATATAGGCAACATTTTTTGTATTATGTTCTCTTGCGACAGTAATTGACATTGTCGAAATGACTTCACCGACGACTGCAATTACAGAAGCCAATTTATCTGCATCTGTAAATGATTCATCTAAATGATGTAGCACATTACCAAAGTTAGCTGCAGTTAAATCGCCAGAAATAGGAGGCTCACTATCTTTATATATATGTTTTACCTTTAAATCTATAATATCACGGTTACCATTTTGAGCTGTATCAGTTAACTGTTTATAGTTACTGATACCTGTGAGTAGGTATCCAAGGCCTTGTATCATACCGCCACCGGTGCCTATTCCGCCTACACGCTTTTGCGCTTTGCCATTTGAAAAATGAAGTGAAGTACCAGTACCAACATTAGTGAAAATATAATCATCTAAGAAGTGACCTTGTTCTTCTAATAGAATTTCTAGCCCTTTAGCTGCAGCATCAAATTCAACAAATACACGAGATTCACAATTGAGTTGTTCATTAATCATGGCAGCTTGCCCACCCGTCAGATTAATGTTGTTACAATCTTGTTGATTTAACCATTGAATGACTTCCTCAATTTCAGTAGTTAATCTTGTGCTGTATGTTCGTTCACCGTTTTTTTCTTGAACAATTTTAATGAGCGTGCCACCAGCATCGACACCTATCTTCATCTGTATTCCCCCTAATAAAAATTTCCATTATAACTTATAGTATAATAAAATGAAGGAAAATCAAATATGAATTTAATAGGATTGATAGAATAGTTCACAATTAAGGCTGTTAATTAATTAGGTATGTTTCTAAATTATATGTAAATTTATAGGTTGATTTGATTCAGAAGTGGTATGAATAAATAACGACTACGTTTTTAATAGGGGATTAAAACATGTTTATAAAGGAAAATTTTGAAAATATTACGGTACAAGTTTATGAAGAAAAATATAGACAATCTTTATATGATTTCAAATTAAGTGAAAGACAGCAAATTTATTCATCATTACCTAAAGATGTATTGGATGATGCGATCATTGATGAAGATAGAATTCCAAATATTGCACTAAATGATGAAGGTGAAGTTGTTGGCTTCTTTGTACTGCATCAGTATTATCAACATGAAGGATATGACACGCCAAATCAAGTTATATATGTGAGATCCTTATCAGTCAATGAAGATTTTCAAGGTTATGGCTATGGTACGAAAATGATGATGTATCTGCCTAGGTATGTACAGACACTTTTTCCAAATTTTAACCATTTATATTTAGTGGTCGACGCTGAAAATAAAGGCGCTTGGAATGTTTATGAACGTGCGGGCTTTATGCATGCAGCTACAAAAGAAGAAGGACCTATTGGAAAAGAAAGGTTATATTACCTTGATCTAGATTCTAAACATGTCTCTTCTTTAAAATTAAAACCGAACACAGAAGAACAACCATTCAATATTCATATCATTGATTTAATTAAAGATGATAATAAAGTGGGATTTATTGCTATTGAAAGACATGAAGATCGAATGAATATCTCTTCGGTTGAAGTTAACAAAGAAGAACGGCACCATGGTATTGCTGAAAGCGCATTGAGACAATTATCTACATATGTACGTAAACATTTTGATAGTGTAAAGTTATTGACAATCACTTTGTATGGTGAAAATAATGAATTAAAACCGTTATGTATAAACAGTAATTTTGTTGAAATAGATGCCGCAGATGATTATATTGTCTTTGAAAAATATATAAATTACTAAATGCGATTGCGAAATCAGGAATTGTCATTTATAATTTACATTTGTTATTATTACTTATGTTAAACTTAGTACTGATTTGGATAAACGCCTTTGAAAGGAAGAATAAATAATGAGAATTCAAGATTACACAAAAGAAATGGTTGATGAGAAATCATTTATCGATATGGCATATACGTTATTAAATGAAAAAAATGACACAATGAACTTATATGATATTATTGATGAATTTAAAGCACTTGGACATTATGAAGACGACGAAATCGAAAATAGAATTGTTCAATTCTATACAGATTTAAACACAGATGGTCGTTTTTTAAATGTTGGTGAAAATATTTGGGGATTACGTGATTGGTATTCAGTTGCAGATATTGAAGAAAAAATTGCGCCTACGATTCAAAAATTTGATATTCTGGACGACGATGATGAAGAAGATAAAAACTTAAAATTACTTGGTGAAGATGAGGCTGATGATGATGATGATATTCCAGCAGTTACAGATGACCAAGAGACTTTGAATGATCCAGAAGATCCAGAAGATGACGATGTTGATGAAGATCTTAATGAAACAGATATCGTTATCGATGAAGATGATGAAGATTTAGACGAAGAAGATGAAGAAGAAGAATTTGAAGACGAAGAAGAAACAGAAGAATAATTCTTTGAGATTTAATTGACTTTTTTCGTGAACATGATAAAATTTTATTCGGGCTCCTTTAATTAGGACGACGTGTATAAATATTATACGCTCCCCCTTACAACCATGTGAGAGGGAGCGATTTTTTTGTTTTAAATAATATATCAGTTTTATAGTATTTTATATTTTGAAAGTACTTGTTACGACAATTAATACATATAATGATGAAGCATTTAAATATGTAAATGTTGTATCACAAAATTTAGCAACTAATTTGGAGATTTGATACGAATCAAAACGTATTGTAAGAAAATACGGTTTTAATCATAGGAGGCAGAACATGACAAAATTCATTTTTGTAACTGGTGGAGTTGTTTCTTCATTGGGTAAAGGTATCACGGCAGCATCTTTAGGAAGATTATTAAAAGATAGAGGATTAAAAGTCACGATTCAAAAATTTGATCCATACTTAAATGTTGACCCAGGCACAATGAGTCCATATCAACATGGTGAAGTTTTTGTGACAGACGATGGTGCTGAAACTGACTTAGACTTAGGACATTATGAGAGATTTATTGATATAAATTTAAATAAATATTCAAATGTAACGGCTGGGAAAGTTTATTCTCATGTCTTAAAAAAAGAGCGTCGTGGTGATTATTTAGGTGGTACAGTTCAAGTTATCCCGCACATTACGAATGAAATAAAAGAGCGTTTATTATTAGCTGGGGAAAGTACAAATGCAGATGTAGTTATTACTGAAATTGGTGGTACAACAGGGGATATAGAGTCATTGCCATTTATTGAAGCAATTAGACAAATCCGTAGTGATTTAGGACGCGAAAATGTAATGTATGTTCACTGTACTTTGTTACCATATATCAAAGCTGCTGGAGAAATGAAGACAAAACCAACACAACATAGTGTGAAAGAATTAAGAGGTCTTGGTATCCAACCAGATTTAATTGTTGTTAGAACAGAATATGAACTTACTCAAGATTTAAAAGATAAAATTGCGCTATTCTGTGATATTGATAAAGCAAGCGTTATAGAATGTCGTGATGCTGATTCATTATATGAGATACCTTTACAATTAAGTAAACAAGATATGGACGATATTGTGATTAAGCGTTTAGAATTAAATCCAAAATACGAAACGCAATTAGATGAGTGGCAATATTTATTAGATACGGTTAACAGTTTAGATGGCAAGATAACAATTGGTTTAGTAGGTAAATATGTAAGCTTACAAGATGCATATTTGTCAGTTGTCGAGTCATTAAAACACGCTGGCTATCCATTCAAAAAAGATATCGAAGTGAAATGGATTGATTCAAGTGAAGTTACCGATGAAAACGTTGCTGAAATATTAGCAGAAGTTGATGGTATATTAGTACCTGGTGGATTTGGATTCCGTGCAAGTGAAGGTAAGATATCAGCTATTAAATATGCACGTGAAAATAATGTGCCATATTTCGGTATTTGTTTAGGTATGCAATTAGCAACTGTTGAGTTTGCTCGAAATGTCATTGGACTAGATGACGCGCATTCAGCAGAATTAGATCCTAATACACCACATCCTATAATCGACTTATTACCAGAACAGAAAGATATCGAAGATTTAGGCGGTACACTACGCTTAGGTTTATACCCATGTCATATCAAAGAAGGTACATTAGCAAATTCAATTTATAATGAAACTGAAATTGAAGAAAGACACCGTCATCGTTATGAATTTAATAATGAATATAGAGAACAACTCGAAGCAAACGGAATGGTGTTTTCTGGAACAAGTCCAGATGGTCGTTTAGTAGAAATGGTAGAAATTCCAAGCAATGACTTTTTCGTTGCATGTCAATTCCATCCAGAATTTTTATCAAGACCTAATCGCCCTCAACCGATTTTCAAAGCATTTATAGAAGCATCATTGAACCATCAGCAATCTAAATAATATGTTAAGACACACATACTCGAACTATTACGTCGAGATGTGTGTCTTTTTTTATTTAGTGCTTCGTTCAAATGTATGTATATAAAAATGGGGTATAAATGATTATTAAAATTTGAAATTTAGGCGATTTTTATACATCTAGAATAAAAATATAAAATAAAAACGCTTACAAATATATTGAAGAATGCAAAAGGTATACGACTTTGATATAATTAGATTGTAAAAATATGTGCTTAAAGCACCAAGGAGGAACTTTCATGCCTTTAGTTTCAATGAAAGAAATGTTAATAGACGCAAAAGAAAATGGTTATGCGGTTGGTCAATACAACTTAAATAACTTAGAATTTACACAAGCGATTTTAGAAGCTTCTCAAGAAGAGAACGCTCCAGTAATCCTAGGTGTATCTGAAGGTGCTGCTCGTTACATGGGTGGTTTCTACACTGTAGTTAAAATGGTTGAAGGATTAATGCACGACAAAGAAATTACTATTCCTGTAGCAATTCACTTAGACCACGGTTCAAGCTTTGAAAAATGTAAAGAAGCAATTGATGCTGGTTTTACTTCAGTAATGATCGATGCTTCTCATGGTTCATTTGAAGATAACGTTGAAATTACTTCAAAAGTTGTTGAATATGCACATGAGCACGGCGTTTCAGTTGAAGCAGAATTAGGAACTGTTGGCGGACAAGAAGATGATGTTGTTGCTGAAGGCGTTATCTATGCAGACCCTAAAGAGTGTCAAGAACTTGTTGAAAAAACAGGTATCGATACATTAGCTCCAGCCTTAGGTTCAGTACACGGACCTTATAAAGGTGAACCTAAATTAGGATTTAAAGAAATGGAAGAAATTGGTGCTTCTACTGGTTTACCATTAGTATTACATGGTGGTACAGGTATCCCAACTAAAGACATCCAAAAAGCAATTCCTTTTGGTACAGCTAAAATCAATGTAAACACTGAAAACCAAATTGCTTCTGCTAAAGCTGTTCGTGAAGCGTTAGATAACGACAAAGAAGTTTATGATCCTCGTAAATACTTAGGACCAGCTCGTGAAGCAATTAAAGCTACAGTTATTGGTAAAATTAAAGAGTTTGGCACATCTAATAAAGCTAAATAATTTAACTATTATATAGCAAAAGTTGACTAGGTTATAATTACAATTTGAGCTACGACGAAGTGGCTCTATCATAAGTACTGCAATTGTCTAATTACTAAAAAGCTTTAAACAAGCTTTTAGATGTCTAGTCGTTTTCTGGGGCGAGAATAAGAAATCAAAATTGAATTTTTGATTTCTGTTTCGTCCCTTTTTTTATGTTATAATTTGTTAGGCTTTGAAAGCTGATAAATAGAATGACAGTGTTTCACATAATTTTTATAAATAAATCTTTAAAAAATGATTTGAATTGCAAAATATTGGGAATTAGAAATTATAGTAAAAAATTATATGCATTATGCAGCACTTAATTAAATTTGAAATAGATTTTATGAAACTGTTGTGCTTTGCAAACTGTAATCATTTAATTTATAATGCAAATGATATATTGGAATAGAATATCGATTGAAAGGCAAAGGAGAACAAGCGAATGGCTCAAGAAGTGATTAAAATTAGAGGTGGGCAAACACTTAAAGGTGAAGTGAATAACCACGGTGCTAAAAATAGTGCAGTAGCAATTATACCAGCAGCAATTTTGGCTGAAGACAAAGTAACAATTGAAGGCCTTCCAGAAATCTCTGATGTAGAAACTTTAGTAAGTTTACTTGGAGATTTAAATATTAAGACTGAATTAGATGGTATGACATTAAATGTTGATCCAAATGAAATTGAAAATGCACCATTACCTAATAATAAAGTAGAATCGTTACGTGCTTCATATTATATGATGGGCGCTATGTTAGGTAGGTTTAAAAAATGTGTGATTGGATTACCAGGTGGTTGTCCTTTAGGACCGAGACCCATTGATCAACACATTAAAGGTTTCAAAGCTTTAGGTGCTAAAATTGATGAATCAAGTTCTACATCAATGAAGATAGAGGCTGACAAATTAACAGGTGCGAATATCTTTTTAGATATTGTAAGTGTTGGTGCAACAATCAATATTATGCTTGCAGCAGTTCGTGCTGAAGGTCAAACTGTCATTGAGAATGCTGCAAAAGAGCCAGAAGTAGTTGACGTAGCTAATTTCTTAACAAGCTTAGGTGCAGATATCAAAGGCGCTGGCACAAGTACGATTAAGATTAATGGCGTAGAACATTTACACGGTTCACATCATCAGGTCATTCCAGATAGAATTGAAGCTGGTACATATATGTGTATTGCCGCAGCATGTGGTGAAGATATAACAATTAATAATATTATTCCAACGCATGTAGAACCATTAACAGTGAAATTAAAAGAGCTTGGTGTTGATATTCAAGTTGGTGATGATAGCGCCGTAATCAAACGTAGTACACCATATGCTAGTGTTGATATTAAAACACTTGTATATCCTGGATTTGCTACCGATCTTCAACAACCTATTACCCCATTATTGTTTATGGCTGATGGTGTATCATTTGTTACCGAAACGATTTATCCAGCACGTTTTAGACATGTAGATGAATTGAAAAACATGGGTGCAGATATTTCGGCAGATAATGGTACAGCAACAATTAAGCCATCTAAACTTACTGGCGCAGAAGTTTATGCTAGTGATTTACGTGCAGGTGCTTGCCTTATTGTAGCTGGTTTATTCGCTGAAGGTGTTACAACAATTTATAATGTAAAGCATATTTATCGTGGTTATACTAATATCGTTAGTACTTTAAAATCTTTAGGTGCAGACATTTGGACTGAAGAAGTATAGAAAATGTGGTATAATAAATATACTTAGTAACCAAAGTGTACTTAGTTTAAATGATAATAGAATAAATCGATATTGAGGTGATGACCATGAAAGTTTGCCCTTATCTAGAAGAAACCTTTAAAATAGTAGGTAGAAGTTGGAATGGTCTTATTATTAATTATTTATCTAGATGTACGGAAAAGTCTGCACACTTTTCAGATATGAAACGTGATTTAAAGACAATTACACCACGTGCACTTAGCATAAAGTTAACGGATCTTAGTGAATGGGGACTAGTTGAAAAGAAAGTGGTTTCTACCAGTCCAATGAATATTCTTTACCAACTGACAGATAAAGGTGATGCTTTAGCAGCAGCATTAGTGCCAATGGAAAAATGGGCTCAAGATTATATTGAACTCGAAAATAAATAGTAATTAAATTCTAAAGTAAAAGCGAAATTCAAAATATTACTAAAAGAGAATGGAGCACACAGTCTTAATTAGGTATTTCTAAAGACAATCAATTCTATTAGTTGTGATTGGAAAGTAGCGTATTAAAGTGGAAGTATAATTTAATCATTTTCGATTGCTCTGAATTTTTAAAGAGACCAAGACATAAATCGATGTCTTGGTCTCTTTTTGTATATGAATTGGAGTGTACATGTAGTTATTCACTGAATAACAAAATGGCGCTGAAATTTAATGGGTTAAAAAAATTGTATAAAATGAATGGAAAACGCTTTATAACAACGTTTGCTACGATTTGGCGTGAGCACTTATGTTTAAAAAAATGAAATCTCGGTTAAAATGGTATTATCAACACAAGTTAAGGAGTGAATTATTGATGAGAAATTTCATTAAACAATATATCAACGGAGAATGGGTTGAAAGTACAAGTGGAGAAACACTTGAAGTAATTAATCCTGCAACAGAAGAAGTTGCTGGTACGATTGCTAAAGGTAATAAAGAAGACGTGGAAAAAGCTGTAGAAGCAGCAGATAACGTATATTTAGAATTCAGACACACTTCAGTTAAAGAAAGACAAGATTTATTAGATCAAATAGTACAAGAATATAAAAATAGAAAAGAAGACTTAATTCAAGCAATTACAGACGAATTAGGTGCACCTCTATCTGTAGCGGAAAATGTACACTATCAAATGGGCTTAGATCATTTTGAAGCAGCACGTGATGCATTAAATGATTTCCAATTTGAAGAACGTCGAGGCGATGATTTAGTTGTCAAAGAAGCAATCGGCGTTTCAGGACTTATTACACCATGGAACTTCCCAACAAATCAAACGTCATTGAAATTAGCTGCTGCTTTTGCTGCTGGTAGTCCGGTAGTATTAAAACCTTCAGAAGAAACACCATTTGCAGCTATTATATTAGCAGAAATTTTTGATAAAGTGGGTGTACCTAAAGGTGTATTTAACTTAGTCAATGGTGATGGACAAGGTGTAGGTAATCCATTAAGTGAACATCCAAAAGTAAGAATGATGTCATTTACTGGTTCTGGCCCAACAGGTTCAAGTATTATGAAAAAAGCTGCAGAAGATTTCAAAAAAGTATCACTTGAACTAGGTGGTAAATCACCTTATATTATTTTAGATGACGCTGATATCGATGGTGCAGCAAGTGCAGCTGCTAATAAAGTAGTGTTCAACACAGGGCAAGTTTGTACTGCAGGTACAAGAACAATCGTTCCAGCAAGTATAAAAGAAGACTTTTTAACAGCTGTAAAAGAAAAATTCAGTCAAGTAAAAGTAGGTAACCCTAGAGAAGAAGGTACACAAGTTGGACCAATTATAAGCAAAAAACAATTTGACCAAGTACAAGCCTATATTGACAAAGGTATTGAAGAAGGTGCCGAATTATTATATGGTGGCCCTGGTAAACCTGAAGGATTAGACAAAGGTTACTTTGCAAGACCAACTATTTTTAATAATGTAGATAACAGCATGACAATTGCCCAAGAAGAAATATTTGGACCAGTAATGTCTGTGATCACATATAATGATTTAGATGAAGCAATCAAAATTGCAAATGATACAAAATATGGTTTAGCTGGTTACGTTTATGGTAGTGATAAAGATACACTTCATAAAGTAGCACGTTCAATTGAAGCAGGTACAGTTGAAATTAACGAAGCTGGACGTAAACCTGATTTACCATTCGGTGGTTATAAACAATCTGGTATAGGCCGTGAATGGGGCGACTACGGAATCGAAGAATTCTTAGAAGTTAAATCAATTGCAGGTTACTACAATTAATAAGTTAATTTAATAGGTAATGTGAATCTATATGAGAGTAGAACAATGAAATCTTTTTAAGAGAAATTAGATTTCTGTTCTACTCTCTTTTTATAATTTATATATCGAAATACATTTTGTAATTAAATAGGAAATTTGCTATAGTTATAAAAGTAGTAGCGTAGTTACTATGTTATTTAAAAAACTTATTTATGAAATGGGTGCAAGATAATGCCTGAAAAAGTACGAACATCACCTCAGTATGAATCGTTCCACGAGTTATACAAAAATTACACTACAAAAGATCTCACTCAAAAAGCAAAATCTCTTAAGCTAACAAACTATAGTAAATTGAATAAAAAAGAACTTGTTCTCGCGATTATGGAAGCGCAAATGGAAAAAGATGGTAACTATTATATGGAAGGCATTCTAGATGATATCCAACAAGATGGTTATGGCTTTTTAAGAACAGTTAATTATTCTAAGGGAGAAAAAGATATCTATATCTCAGCTAGTCAAATTCGTCGTTTTGAAATTAAACGAGGAGATAAAGTGACTGGTAAGGTTAGAAAGCCAAAGGATAATGAAAAGTATTATGGTTTATTACAGGTTGATTTTGTTAATGATGAGAATGCAGAAGAAGTAAAAAAACGTCCTCATTTCCAGGCGTTAACGCCGTTATATCCAGAAGAAAGAATTGTGTTAGAAACTACAAAGCATAATTTTTCAACTCGAATCATGGATTTAATCACGCCAATTGGATTAGGACAACGTGGACTTATCGTTGCACCGCCTAAAGCAGGGAAAACCTCTTTATTAAAAGAAATTGCAAATGCAATTGCAACGAATAAACCTGATGCAGAATTATTTGTATTATTAGTAGGAGAACGACCAGAAGAGGTTACTGATATAGAAAGATCTGTAGAAACTGCAGAAGTAGTTCATTCTACATTTGATGAGCCACCTCAACACCATGTCAAAGTTGCAGAATTATTATTAGAACGTGCGAAACGCTTAGTTGAAATTGGTAAGGATGTCATTATACTAATGGATTCTATAACAAGATTGGCACGTGCTTATAACCTTGTTATTCCGCCAAGTGGTCGTACGTTATCTGGTGGGTTAGATCCAGCATCTTTACACAAACCAAAAGCATTCTTTGGTGCAGCAAGAAATATTGAAGCGGGTGGCAGTATGACTATATTAGCTACAGCTTTAGTTGAAACTGGTTCGCGTATGGATGACATGATTTACGAAGAATTTAAAGGTACTGGAAACATGGAGTTACATTTAGATCGTAAATTAGCAGAACGTCGAGTATTTCCAGCAATTGATATTGGACGCAGTTCAACACGTAAAGAAGAATTGCTCATTGATCCCAAAGAACTGGATTCATTATGGCAATTACGCAATATGTTTACAGATTCAACGGACTTTACAGAAAGATTTGTTCGTAAACTCAAACGAACAGACAATAACCAAGAATTCTTTGAACAGTTACAAAAAGCTGCTAAAGAAAGCACAAAAACGGGTAAACCAATCATTTAATTACTAAATGATTCATAGATATAATACCAATATGAGATTTAGGGTTGCGTTTTATATTTATAGACATTATAATTATCAAGTATTGGGTAAAAAACTCACAAAAAACTCTGTTCCAGATGGTTCAGGGCAAAGGAGCTGAAAATAATGAGACAAAATATTCATCCTGAATATCACAATGTTATCTTTTTAGATACTACTACAGATTTTAAATTCTTAAGTGGTTCAACTAAAACATCATCAGAGACAATGGAATGGGAAGATGGTAATGAATACCCAGTTATTCGTTTAGACATTTCATCTGATTCACACCCATTCTATACAGGACGTCAAAAATTCGCTGCTGCGGATGGTCGTGTGGAACGTTTCAACAAAAAATTCGGATTCAAATCAAGCAACGAATAATTGTTGGTATAAGGCATTCTCATTTTATGAGAATGCCTTTTTATGTTAAAAAGCACTTCCTAATCACAAATAGATATCATAAACAATGTTGAAATTCCTTTATTTTATGAGTAACGATACTGGCTGCAAGTATAGCATTAAATTTAAGTTTGTATACAATGTTGAAACAAAGTGGATCAGTTTTGTTAGTAGGCAGTTCAATGAGAATTTAACGATAGTTCTATTTGTATATCCCAAATTGTTACATAAAATTAACGCAGTAACTTGAAAATATATCCTATTTTGTAGTGGAAAATATGATATAATGAATCGATTATGTTTTGAAAAAAGGTGGAACGCATAATGTATGAAACTTATCATTCCGGGTGGATTGAATGTATTACTGGAAGTATGTTTAGTGGCAAATCTGAAGAGCTTATTCGTCGATTAAGACGAGGGCTTTATGCTAAACAAAAAGTAGTTGTATTTAAACCAGCTATAGATGACCGCTATCATAAAGATAAGATTGTTTCTCACAATGGCAATGCTATAGAAGCAATTAATATTTCGACAGCAGCTGAGATATTAAAGCACGATTTATCAGAAGTAGATGTAATTGGAATAGACGAAGTGCAATTTTTTGAAAATGGTATTGTACATATAGCTGAACAGTTAGCTGAAAAAGGACATAGAGTCATTACTGCTGGTCTAGATATGGACTTTAGAGCACAACCTTTCGAGCCAATGCCACAATTGATGGCTGTGAGTGAGGATGTAACTAAACTTCAAGCAGTTTGTGCGGTTTGCGGTGCATCGTCAAGTCGTACGCAAAGATTAATTGATGGTAACCCAGCAAAAATCGACGACCCAGTCATTTTAGTTGGTGCTAATGAAAGCTATGAACCCAGATGCAGAGCGCATCATATAGTAGCGCCTAGCAATACTGAGAAGGAGGAAATGTAGTGTTTGATCAATTAGACATAGTAGAAGAAAGATATGAACAATTAAATGAAATGTTAAGTGATCCTGATGTCGTAAATAATCCAGATAATTTACGTAAATATTCTAAAGAGCAGGCAGAATTACAAAAAACAGTGGACGTTTATCGCGATTATAAACAAACAAAAGAAGATATTTCTGAAGTAGAAGAAATGTTACGTGATACAAAAGATAATGATGAAATTGAAATGTTGAAAGAGGAACATCAAACACTTCAAAATAAAGTACCTAAGTTAGAAGAAGAACTTAAGTTCTTATTGATCCCTAAAGATCCTAATGATGACAAAGACGTTATTGTAGAAATTCGTGCAGCAGCAGGTGGAGATGAGGCGGCAATTTTTGCTGGTGACCTATTTAGAATGTATTCCAAATATGCTGAAACGTTAAATTATAAGACAGATATTGTAGAAGTTACCGAAAGTGATCATGGTGGTTATAAAGAAATAAGTTTTTCTGTTTCTGGTAATGGTGCTTTTAGTAAATTAAAATATGAGAATGGTGCACACCGTGTACAGCGTGTACCTGAAACTGAATCAGGCGGACGTATCCATACATCAACAGCTACAGTTGCAGTACTTCCTGAGGTAGAAGATGTTGAAATAGAAGTTCGCAACGAAGATTTGAAAATTGACACATACCGTTCAAGTGGTGCAGGTGGTCAGCACGTTAATACAACAGATTCAGCTGTGCGTATTACACATATTCCAACCGGTGTTATTGCGACTTCTTCAGAAAAATCGCAAATCCAAAACCGTGAAAAAGCACTAAAAGTATTAAAAGCACGCTTATTTGATATGAAATTACAAGAAGAGCAACAAAAATATGCTGCCCAACGTAAATCAGCAGTGGGTACAGGAGATCGTTCAGAACGTATCAGAACCTATAACTATCCGCAAAGCCGTGTAACAGATCATCGTATTGGTTTAACTTTACAAAAATTAGACCAAATTATGGAAGGTAAGTTGGATGAAATTATTGATGCTTTAACTTTAGCGGAACAAACTGATAAATTGAAAGAATTAAATAATGGTGAATTATAAAACATTATTAAATCAAGCTAAAGTGAAATGCAATGAACAAGGTATTGAATCAACGCGTGCCGAATGGTTAATGTTGGATTTGTTTAATTGGTCTAAAGCCAATTACTTAATGCATATGGATGATGAAGTAACACTTCAACATAAAAACTTATTTGATGACGCAACACAAAGAATGCTAAATGATGAACCAATACAATATATCCTAGGTAAACAAACATTCTATGGTGAAGTTTTTAAAGTGAATAAGCATTGTCTTATTCCAAGACCTGAAACAGAAGAAGTAATGCTTCATTTTTATAATCAACTTCATTCAGGAGATTGTGTTGTAGATATAGGCACGGGGAGTGGGAATATACCGATTTCATTAAAAAAATTGGACCCTTCATTAGAAGTTTATGCTACAGATTTATATACTTCAGCGTTATCTGTCGCTAAGGCTAACGCTAAGATGCACCAAGTAGAAATTAGATTTCTACAAGGTGATACATTAATGCCACTGATTGAGCACGGCATCAAAGTAAATGGACTTATTTCTAATCCGCCATATATTGATGATAATGATGCATTTATTATGGATAATACAGTGTTAAACTATGAACCACATACTGCGCTTTTTGCAAAAAACAATGGCTATGATATCTATGATAAAATTATAGATCAGTTACCCGAAGTATTATTGCCAAATGCGAAAGTTGTGTTTGAAATTGGATTTAATCAAGGACAAACATTGAAACAACGTATTATTGAGAAATATCCAAGTTTAGATGTACAAATCATTAAAGATATAAATAATAACGACCGAATAATTTCATTTGTTTGGTGATCATAAGTTATGTGCTAAACATGATTAATCATGAGAGTGCATAACTTTTTATTTTGTTTTAAAATAGATAACAAGATGAAAGGGTGAGTCTAAGTGAATACAAAAATATGGGATTTACGCCAATCTAATAATCAATTGAATACAGATAATGAACTGAATGATATAAAAGTAATTTTTGAAAATGGCGGTTTAATTGCTATACCAACTGAAACTGTATACGGATTGGGTGCAGATGCACGTAATGAAGCAGCAATTAAACACATTTATAGTGCGAAAGGTAGACCATCTGACAATCCTTTAATTGTTCATATCTATAAAGTTGAACAAATACAAGCTTTTACAGATAAGCTGTCAAAAGAAGTTGAAATGTTAATGAATGAATTTTGGCCTGGACCGATTTCATTTATTGTTCCATTAAAAAAAGGCTATTTATGTGAAAGTGTTAGTGGTGGGTTAGATTCCATTGCAGTGCGTATGCCAAGTCATCCAATCGGAAGACAAATACTAAAATATGTTGATATGCCAATTGCGGCACCCAGTGCAAATTTGAGTGGCAGACCCTCACCGACTACATTTGAACATGTTTATCGTGATTTGGACGGGCGTATCGATGGTATTGTGAATGGAGACCAAAGTGAAGAGGGGTTAGAAAGTACTGTGCTCGATTGTACACAATTTCCATTTAAAATCGCTAGACCCGGTTCTATCACAAAATCTATGATAGAAGCGGTTATTCCAGAAAGTGTGACAACAATAGGTACATTAGATTCTGAAAAACCAATTGCTCCAGGTATGAAATATAAACATTATTCACCTGATACACCAGTAAAAATATTGAAGTCTTTTAATGCGTTACCTACATCGACTTCAAATTGGACACAAACAGCGTTTATCGTACCTCGTAGCAAACAAGCGTTAATACCAGAAGCTGCGAAATTTATACCTTTATGCGAAGATGAAAATGATATTAAAGGGGCTAATCATAATCTTTATCAAATATTGCATCAGTTAGACCAAGACGATCAAATTCAACATGCCTTTATTTATGGATTTGATTTGAATGATAACACTACGGCAATTATGAATAGAATGATGAAAGCGGCTAATCAATCTATTATTGAAGGAGCAGATTTATGAAAATCATTTTTGTTTGTACAGGAAATACTTGTAGGAGTCCTATGGCTGAAAGTATCGCTCAGTCCAAATTACCTAACCATACAATTGTGTCACGTGGTATGTATGCTATAGATGGTCAACCGATATCAGATCATACTAAGGAAATTTTACTTGAGCGTCATTTAAATGTGCCATACCAAGCCCAGTCTTTTACTGCTTCAGATATAAATGCAGATTTAATATTGACGATGGGTTCATCTCATAAGCGCATAATTAAGGAATTGTATGATAACACCGATCACGTATTTACTTTAAATGAGTATGTAGACAAGATAGGAGAGGTTTCCGATCCGTTTGGTGGGAGTAAATCTGCATATCTTGAAATATATAATGAATTAAATTTACTGATAGATAGTTTAAAAAATAAAATATTAAACTAATAAATTGGTGAAATTAGTATAAGTACGTTAGTAAATACGTTATAATAAAAACGTGTAGCAAATTTGCTATCAGTCAATTTTGTATGTTTTAAAGCGGTTTGAGATTCAATTACTTTTTATGTCATTAATAAAAAGGGGTGCAAGAATGGAAGATTTGAAGTTATTGTTAGATGAATTAAAATCACAATCTTTTTTCAAGGCTAATGAATTATGCATTATCGGTTGTTCAACATCAGAAATCATTGGTGAACGCATTGGTAGTGTAGGTTCTATGGAAGTAGCTAAAGAAATATTTGATTCATTGAAAGTAATCGAAAATGAAACAGGCGTTTCTTTTGTATATCAAGGTTGTGAACATATAAACAGAGCGGTAACAATAGAAAGAGCACAATTCAATCCCCTCACGATGGAAGAAGTTACGGTTGTACCAGATGTTCATGCTGGTGGAAGTCTTGCCACTTATGCATACAAGCATATGGATGAACCAATGGTTGTTGAACATATATCGGTACCTAAAGGTATTGATATTGGTCAAACCCTTATTGGAATGCACATCAAGCATGTCGCTATTCCAGAACGTACAAGTGTTAAGCAAATTGGTGAAGCAATTGTAACCATCGCTTCTTCAAGACCTAAGAAAATTGGTGGCGAAAGAGCAAAATATAACTAATACAGAAACGAGGGAATTACCAATGTCATTTATTCAAAAGCAAGATAAAGAAATATATGAAGTGATTCAAAATGAATTTAACCGTCAAAATAACAATATCGAGCTCATTGCTTCAGAGAACTTTGTTTCAGAAGCAGTTATGGAAGCCCAAGGATCAGTGTTAACGAACAAGTATGCTGAAGGCTATCCTAATAGAAGATATTATGGCGGTTGTGAATACGTAGATGTGTCAGAAACATTAGCTATTGATCGTGCTAAAAAATTATTTGACGCAGAACATGTTAATGTTCAACCACACTCAGGATCTCAGGCCAATATGGCTGTTTATCTCGTAGCATTAGAACACGGTGATACTGTATTAGGTATGAATTTAAGCCATGGTGGCCATTTAACACATGGTGCACCTGTGAACTTTAGTGGTCAATTTTATAACTTTGTGGAATATGGTGTAGACCAAGAAAATGAGCAAATTGATTATGATGAAGTATTAAAAGTTGCTAAAGAACATAAACCTAAATTAATTGTTGCTGGTGCATCAGCTTATTCAAGAACAATCGATTTCAAACGATTCAAAGAAATTGCTGATGAAGTTGGCGCAAAATTAATGGTTGATATGGCACATATCGCTGGTTTAGTCGCAGTTGGTTTACATCCAAATCCTGTGGAATATGCAGATTTCGTAACGACAACTACACATAAAACATTACGCGGACCTCGTGGCGGCATGATTTTATGTAAAGAAGAATATAAAAAACAAATTGATAAAACGATATTCCCAGGTATCCAAGGTGGCCCATTAGAGCATGTGATTGCTGCTAAAGCAGTTGCATTTGGTGAGGCATTACAAGATGACTTTAAAGTTTATCAACAACAAGTGATTCAAAATGCTAAAACGTTAGCTAACACATTGACTGACGAAGGATTTAGAGTTGTATCTGGAGGAACGGATAATCACCTCGTCGCAGTAGACGTCAAAGGTTCTGTGGGTATTACAGGTAAAGTTGCTGAAGAAACACTAGATGCAATTGGAATAACTTGTAATAAAAATACAATTCCTTTTGATCAAGAAAAACCTTTCGTAACGAGTGGTATCCGTTTAGGTACCCCAGCTGCAACAACACGTGGTTTTGATGAAACTGCTTTTGAAGAAGTTGCGAAAATCATTAGTTTAGTTTTAAAAGACCCAGAAAATGAAAAAGCATTAGCCGAAGGGAAAGAAAGAGTTAAGACTTTAACTTCAAAACATCCTTTATATAATTAAAATTGGAGGAAATAAATTTATGGGCAAAGTACATGTTTTTGATCACCCACTTATTCAACACAAATTAAGTTATATCCGTGACGTACATACTGGGACTAAAGAATTTAGAGAGCTAGTAGATGAAGTAGGTATGTTAATGGCATATGAAGTTACAAGAGATTTAGAATTACAGGATGTGGAAATAGAAACACCAGTAACAAAAATGATTGCTAAAAGATTAACAGGTAAAAAATTAGCGTTTGTACCAATCTTAAGAGCAGGATTAGGGATGACACAAGGTATTTTAACATTAGTACCTGCAGCTAGAATAGGTCATGTGGGTCTTTATAGAGATCCTGAAACACTAGAAGCCGTTGAATATTTTGTGAAATTACCACAAGATATTGAAGAAAGAGAAATTGTAGTTGTAGACCCAATGTTAGCAACAGGTGCTTCAGCTATAGAAGCTATTAATTCATTAAAAAAACGTGGTGCTAAAAATATTCGTTTTATGTGTTTAATCGCTGCCCCTGAAGGTGTAGAAAAATTACAAGCAGCTCATGAAGATGTGGATATATTTATCGCTGCATTAGATGAAAAGCTTGATGATCATGCATATATCACACCAGGTTTAGGTGATGCAGGTGACCGTTTATTCGGTACAAAATAGTTTCGCCCAGGAGTGGAGTAAAATGAAAAAAATAATGACTGTCTTCGGCACACGTCCAGAAGCAGTAAAAATGGCACCTCTAATTCAAGCGTTGAAACATGACGATGCGCTAGAACCTATCGTAGTTGTTACGGCTCAACATAGAGAAATGCTTGATTCAGTTCTGACTAGCTTCCACATCACACCAGATTATGATTTGGATATCATGAAACAAGGCCAGTCACTGTCTGAAATTACGTCACGTATTTTATCGAGACTAGAGGATGTTATAAAGAAAGAACAACCAGATATGATACTCGTTCATGGTGACACAATGACGACGTTTGCTGGTAGTTTAGCAGCATTATATAATCAGATTCCTATAGGTCATGTCGAGGCTGGCTTAAGAACATGGGATAAATATGCTCCATTTCCTGAAGAAATGAATAGACAAATGGTAGGGGTAATGGCAGATTTGAATTTTGCCCCTACCAATAATGCTGCTCACAATCTTTTAGCAGAAAACAAACCAGAGGAATCAATCGTTGTGACAGGTAATACGGCTATAGATGCTATGAAGACGACAATACATGATCACTATCATTCTGAGATTATAGCAAAGCATAAAGATAAACGTATCATTTTGTTAACTGCGCACCGACGTGAAAATATTGGTGAACCTATGGTGCATATATTTAAAGCTGTTAGAGATATTGTCGAAGCATTTGAAGATGTCGTTGTGGTTTACCCAGTGCATAAAAATCCTAAAGTTAGGGAAATTGCAGAAACTTATTTATCAAATCACGAGCGAATTGAATTGGTGGAACCATTGGAAGTCGTGGATTTTCATAATTTTGCCCATCAATCATACTTGATATTAACTGATTCTGGAGGTGTGCAAGAAGAAGCGCCTTCATTAGGTAAACCTGTACTTGTGTTAAGAGATGCTACAGAAAGACCCGAAGGTGTGAATGCTGGTACGCTTAAAATAGTTGGCACCCACGAGAAAAACATATTTGATTCTACGAAACAATTATTAGATGACAAAATGTTATATGACAAAATGAGCCATGCACGAAATCCTTATGGAGATGGAAATGCCGCTTTACGAATTTGTGAGAATATCAAATATTATTTTCATATAATTTCCAAAAAGCCAGAATCATTCAAATAATTAAAAAGGGGGAATGTGTCGGTTCTGTGACAATTTGAGAAAAAATTAAACTACATTTTGTATAGAATTGACACGTTAACTACCCCTATATTATTATTAAAACTGTATGATTGAAATGGTTCTCATTATTGCATGAAAAAGATGAAGTGAGGCATAGTCATGGAACGTTTCAACATCATTTTTAATAGATACATTCAATACTATTTATATGGTATAGTTGTACTATTAATTGTGTTTATTTTCACATACTCACCATTTATATTAGGACTTATAATAGGTACAATTGGATCACTTTTTAATACTTTTACTTTCGAATATTATTTAGCAAAGGCAAAAGAAAAAGATAACATACATATTTCAACGGGCAACGTTTGGAGATATTTAATAGTGGTTCTAGCATGTTGTATTTGGTATTTTTATAAGGATGAAATTAATATCATTGGTGTGGTTATTGGTTTAATGATTTCATATGTTTTAATTGTTTTCAAACCATTTTTACACAAGAAATAAATTTTAAAACGAAAGAGGTGAGAAAGCATGAATCATAAAGACCCTCTAGTCAGTTGGAATGTATTTGGTCTAGACATAGTGTTTAATCTTTCATCAATTATGATGTTGATTATTACAGCGGTTATTGTTTTTGTCATTGCTATTATTTGTACACGCAACCTCAAAAAACGACCAACTGGTAAACAAAATTTCATAGAGTGGGTTTTTGACTTTGTAAGAGGTATTATTGAAAGTAACATGGCATGGTCAAAAGGTGGGCAATTCCATTTCTTGGCAGTAACACTTATATTCTTTATATTTGTGAGTAATATGCTAGGACTTCCATTTCAATTAATTTCAGGGCATACGTTGTGGTGGAAATCACCAACAGCTGATGCGACAGTTACTTTAACACTGTCAACACTCATCATTCTATTAACACATTTTTATGGTGTTAGAATGAAAGGTACAAAAGGTTATTTCCAAAACTATACAAAACCAATCTTTTTATTACCAATTAATATCTTTGAAGAATTCACTTCAACTTTAACGTTAGGTCTTCGACTCTACGGTAATATTTTCGCAGGTGAATTGCTATTAGGATTATTGGCAGGATTAGTAACAGGTGATTCAACTAGAGCATGGGGTTGGATAATCGGGTTACCTGGTTTAGTTGTTTGGCAAGGGTTTTCAATATTCATCGGTACAATTCAAGCATATATTTTCGTTATGCTTTCAATGGTTTACATGTCCCATAAAGTTCAGGACAGTCATTAATTAATTAAATTTTAAAGAAAAACTAGGAGGATTTTATAAATGAATTTAATCGCAGCAGCAATCGCAATCGGCTTATCAGCATTAGGTGCAGGTATCGGTAACGGTCTTATCGTTTCAAGAACAGTAGAAGGTGTAGCACGTCAACCAGAAGCACGCGGACAATTAATGGGTATTATGTTCATTGGTATAGGTTTAGTTGAGGCATTACCTATCATCGGTGTAGTTATCGCTTTCATGTCACTATAATTCAAACAGCTATTCAGGCGAAGTCACTGTGACTTTCGCCGTTCGTTTTTATAAATATGTCTTATGATGATAATGAATGAAAGGAGTGTCTATGTAAGTGACTGCTACGACAAACATGTTCGTACTTGGTGCAGCTGGAGCAAGCGGTGTTCAATGGGGAACTATTATAGTTACCTGTATAACTTTCGGTATCTTATTGCTATTATTGAAAAAATTTGCATGGGGTCCATTAAAAGAAGTAATGGATAAACGTGAGCGCGATATCAATAAAGATATTGACGATGCTGAACAAGCTAAGCTAAATGCACAAAAGTTAGAAGAACAAAATAAACAAACACTAAAAGAAACACAAGATGAGGTTCAAAAGATTTTAGAAGACTCTAAAATTCAAGCACGTAAACAACATGAAGAAATTATACATGAAGCGAATATCAGAGCAAATGGTATGATTGAAACAGCACAAAATGAAATTAATAGTGAGAAAGAACGTGCAATTGCAGATATCAATAATCAAGTTTCTGAGCTTTCAGTATTAATCGCATCGAAAGTACTTCAAAAAGAAATTTCAGAAAAAGACCAAAAAGCATTAGTTGAAAAGTACATTAAAGAGGCAGGCGATAAGTAATGGCTAAAATAGCAAAAAAATATGCCAAGGCATTATTTGATACTGCTAAAGATGCAGACAACCTTGACGCAATGTATGAAGAATTTTCAACTATTGATACAGCAGTTCAATCTGAAATAAAGAAGTTACATGTATTGGATAGAGATCCACAAAAAGATGTTGACCAACGTCACCGCTTTGTGAATATTGTTTTTGGCCATGCCAACCAGTATATGCAAAATATGTTGATGATATTAGCTAGTAATCGTCATCTTGGATATATTCATGAAATATACACAGAATTTGAAACTTTATACAACGAGCTTCATAATCAAGATTATGCTGTTATCGAATCAGTATATGAACTCTCTGAAGAAGAAGTATCACGTATAGAAGAAATCATAAAAGCACGTACAAAACTTTCTAAAACAATGATTACTAATAAAATTAATCCAGAACTTATCGGTGGTATCAGAGTAAAAGTAGGTACTAAAGTTATGGACGCAAGTTTGAAAAATGACCTTGCACAATTAGAAAAACAATTTACTAGAGTGAAATAAAAATAGAAGGAGTGACATAGATGGCCATTAAAGCTGAAGAAATCAGTGCATTACTTCGCTCACAAATAGAAAATTATGAGTCGGAAATGGCAGTTACTGATGTAGGTACAGTTCTACAAATTGGTGATGGCATCGCTTTAATCCACGGATTAAATGATGTTATGGCTGGTGAGCTAATAGAATTCAAAAGTGGCGTTCTAGGCTTAGCACAAAACTTAGAAGAATCAAATGTAGGTGTCGTTATTTTAGGACCATACGCTGATATCAAAGAAGGGGACGAAGTAAAACGTACTGGACGTATTATGGAAGTACCTGTAGGTGATGAATTAATCGGTCGTGTGGTTAATCCATTAGGACAAGCTATTGATGGGCAGGGACCAATCAATACTACTAAAACACGCCCAGTAGAGAAGAAAGCAACTGGTGTAATGGATCGTAAATCCGTTGATGAACCACTACAAACAGGTATTAAAGCCATTGATGCGCTTGTACCAATTGGTCGTGGGCAACGTGAATTGATCATCGGTGACCGTCAAACTGGTAAAACAACAGTAGCAATCGATACAATCTTAAACCAAGCTGACCAAGATACAATCTGTATCTATGTTGCAATTGGACAAAAAGATTCAACAGTTCGTGCCAATGTTGAAAAATTACGTCAAGAAGGCGCATTAGATTATACAATTATCGTATCTGCATCAGCAGCAGATCCAGCTCCAATGCTTTACATAGCGCCATATGCTGGTGTTGCTATGGCTGAGGAATTCATGTTTGCTGGTAAAGACGTATTAATCGTTTATGATGACTTAACGAAACAAGCTGCAGCTTACCGTGAATTATCATTATTATTACGTAGACCGCCAGGCCGTGAAGCTTATCCAGGTGATGTATTCTACTTACACAGTAGATTACTTGAGAGAGCTGCCAAATTAAATGATGATTTAGGTGGAGGCTCAATTACTGCTTTACCAATTATCGAAACACAAGCTGGTGATATTGCAGCATACGTTCCAACAAACGTAATTTCAATTACTGACGGACAAATCTTCTTACAATCAGATTTATTCTTCTCTGGTGTTAGACCTGCAATTAACGCAGGACAATCCGTATCACGTGTTGGTGGTTCAGCTCAAATTAAAGCAATGAAAAAAGTTGCCGGTACATTACGTTTAGATTTAGCATCTTATCGTGAATTAGAGTCATTCGCTCAGTTTGGTTCTGATTTAGATGAGTTCACTGCTCAAAAATTAGAGCGTGGTAAACGTACGGTTGAAATCTTGAAACAAGATAAAAACAAACCACTACCTGTAGAAAACCAAGTTTTAATTATTTATGCTTTAACTAAAGGTTATTTAGACGATATCCCTGTTGAAGATATTACACGTTTTGAAGACGAGTTAAATCAATGGGCTAAATCTAATGCGACTGAATTATTAAATGAAATCAGAACTTCAGGTGCGCTTCCTAAAGATGACGCGTTTGAATCTGCAATTAATGAATTCAAAAAAAGTTTCAGTAAATCAGAAGCGTAATAGTTAAAGTTAAAGTTAAATAAAAGGTGGTGAGATAATGGGATCTCTTAAAGAGATTGATACACGTATAAAATCAACCAAAAAAATGAAGCAAATTACGAAAGCAATGAACATGGTATCAAGTTCTAAATTGCGCCGTGCGGAAAGCAACACGAAACAGTTCAGACCATATATGGAAAAAATGCAAGATGCGATTACTGCAGTTGCAGGTGCAGATAAAAATTCACGTCACCCAATGTTACAACAACGAAAAGTGAAGAAAAGTGCCTACCTAGTGATTACAAGTGATAAAGGTCTTGCAGGTGCTTACAATGCAAACGTATTAAAACACCTTATAAAAGATATTGAAGAAAAACATGCAAGTAAAGATGATTATTCAATTCTAGTATTAGGTCAAACTGGTGTGGATTTCCTTAAAAATAAAGGTTATGACATACATGATTCACTTATAGATGTACCAGATCAACCTTCTTTTAAAGAAGTACAAGCAATAGCTAAAAAAGCTATAGATTTGTATAGTGAAGAAGAAGTTGATGAGGTGAAAATTTATTTTAGTCATTTCGTAAGTGTATTAGAAAATACACCTTCTACCAAAACTGTGCTTCCATTGTCTCCTGAGGACTCTAGCTTAGGACATGGTCAATTGTCATCATATGAGTTCGAACCAGACAAAGAGGCAATATTGAGCGTCATTTTACCTCAATATGTTGAAAGTTTAATATATGGAACGATTTTAGATGCAAAAGCAAGTGAACATGCTACGCGTATGACTGCAATGAAAAATGCATCAGATAATGCGTCAGAAATTATTGATGACTTATCTATTCAATATAACAGAGCAAGACAAGCAGCAATTACTCAACAAATCACTGAAATTGTCGGTGGCTCAGTTGCGCTTGAATAATTATTAAAGGAGGAAAAAAACATGGGATTAGGCCGTGTAACTCAAGTTATGGGTCCAGTAATTGATGTTCGCTTTGAGCACAATGAAGTTCCAGAAATTAACAATGCCTTAGTCGTAGACGTTGAAAGAGATGAAGGTACAGTATCTCTTACATTAGAAGTGGCATTACAACTTGGCGATGACGTCGTACGTACAATTGCAATGGATTCTACTGATGGTGTTAAACGTGGTACAGAAGTTCGAGATAGCGGAGATAGCATCAGTGTTCCAGTTGGTGATGCTACGTTAGGACGTGTGTTTAATGTTCTTGGTGATACAATTGACTTAGACGAGAAGCTTGATACTTCTGTCAAACGTGATCCAATTCATAGAGAAGCACCTGCATTCGATCAATTATCAACAAAAGTTGAAATCTTAGAAACAGGTATTAAAGTAATTGATTTACTTGCACCGTATATTAAAGGTGGTAAAATCGGTTTGTTCGGTGGCGCTGGTGTAGGTAAAACAGTATTAATTCAAGAATTAATTAATAATATAGCTCAAGAACATGGTGGTATTTCAGTATTTGCCGGCGTAGGTGAACGTACGCGTGAAGGTAATGACTTATACTACGAAATGAGTGATAGTGGTGTTATTAAGAAAACAGCTATGGTCTTCGGACAAATGAATGAGCCACCTGGTGCGCGTATGCGTGTTGCTTTATCAGGCTTAACAATGGCTGAACACTTCCGTGATGTACAAGGACAAGATGTTTTACTATTTATTGATAACATATTCAGATTTACGCAAGCTGGTTCAGAAGTATCAGCACTATTAGGTCGTATGCCATCAGCCGTTGGTTATCAACCTACACTTGCTACTGAAATGGGTCAATTACAAGAACGTATTACATCAACAACTAAAGGATCTGTAACGTCAATCCAAGCAGTTTTCGTACCTGCCGATGATTATACTGACCCAGCACCAGCAGCTGTCTTTGCTCACTTAGATGCTACAACTAACCTAGAACGTAAATTAACGGAAATGGGTATTTATCCTGCCGTTGATCCGCTTGCATCTACTTCTAGAGCATTAGACCCTACAATTGTTGGTCAAGATCATTATGAAATAGCTCGTGATGTACAATCTACATTACAAAAATATAGAGAATTACAAGATATTATTGCTATTTTAGGTATGGATGAATTATCTGAAGAAGATAAACAAACAGTTGAACGTGCACGTCGTATTCAGTTCTTCTTATCACAAAACTTCCACGTAGCTGAACAATTTACTGGTCAAAAAGGATCATATGTACCTGTTCAAAAAACTGTAGAAGGCTTCAAAGCAATTTTAGATGGTGAATATGACCATATCCCAGAAGATGCATTCCGTCTTGTAGGTAGTATGGAAGAAGTAGTTGCTAAAGCTAAAGATATGGGTGTTGAAGTTTAAAAATTAGGAGGTATGGATAATGAACACATTAAGCCTAAATATTGTCACTCCTAATGGTTCTGTTTACGACCGAGAAGATGTTAATCTTGCAGTATTACAAACTACTGCAGGTGAGATTGGTATCATGTATGGACATATTCCAACTGTTGCAGCACTTGAAATTGGCTATGTCAAAATAAATTTTGACGGTGGTTCAGAATATATTGCAGTGAGTGAAGGTTTTGTTGAGGTTAGACAAGATAAATTATCAATTATTGTACAAACTGCAGAACCTGCGAATGAAATAGATGTTGCTAGAGCTGAATTAGCAAAATCTAGAGCAGAATCTCATTTGAATAATGAAGAAGATAACAGCGACGTTAATAGAGCTAAACGTGCTTTAGAAAGAGCGAATAACCGTATTCGCGTCGCGAACTTACAATAAATTATATCATTGGTGAGTGGGATGTTACTTTTTCCATTTAGGCATCTACTACTCACTCCAAAAGGAGTCTAAGACATGAAAAATGTCTTAGACTCTTTTTTTATAGACGTAAGTTCGTATAGTAAAGTAGACACAAAAATAAAAAGTGAAGTGCTCAAACAACAAAAGCATTATAGTTAATTAAATTCTGCAGTTCTTAAGTATCTTTTAATGATTATTTCGTGTAAAATAAATTGACAGTCTAAAGTGAGGAGTTATTGTATGGAGTATCTAGGACAATTTTCAATTGTACATCTTATCTTACATGTGGTTTGTATTTGTATTGCTTATTGGGCATTAAATGCAGTGAGATTAGAGCAGTTTTTTAAAAAGGGGTATCCCTTACAAGTTCAAATTTGTATGATTTTTTTAGCAATATTACTTGGAACAGCTGTTAGTAATTTTATTGTGGATTTGTTACAATACTCAACGCAAATAAAATATTTAGCACAATAATTCAAATACTTGTATATCTTTTTGAATTATAGATATAATAATTTAGAAGTACATAAAATAGTTTAATTAAAATGAAATATATAAGTAGCAAAGTGGAGGATTTAAGATGGATATGATAGAAATTAATGGTGGAAATAGATTAACTGGTGAGGTTAAAGTGTCAGGTGCCAAGAATGCTGTATTACCAGTATTAACTGCTTCACTTTTAGCATCAGAAGGTGTCAGTAAACTTATGAATGTACCTGCATTAAGTGATGTAGAAACGATTAATAATGTGATTTCAACATTAAATGCAGAAGTTTCATACGATAAAGACGAAGAATCAGTAACTGTAGATGCAACGAAAGAATTAAATGAAGAGGCACCATATGAATATGTAAGTAAAATGAGAGCCAGTATTCTTGTTATGGGTCCATTATTAGCCCGCTTAGGTCATGCTAAAGTCGCATTGCCAGGTGGTTGCGCAATTGGTTCTAGACCAATTGAACAGCACATCAAAGGTTTCGAAGAACTTGGTGCTGATATTCACATGGATGGTGGTTTTATTTATGCAAGTACTGAAAATGGATTAAAAGGTACAAGCATTCATTTAGACTTCCCAAGTGTGGGCGCAACGCAAAATATTATCATGGCAGCTTCACTAGCAGAAGGTAAAACAGTATTAGAAAATGTTGCAAGAGAACCAGAAATCGTTGATTTAGCAAATTATATTAACGAAATGGGAGGTAACGTTTCTGGAGCTGGCACGGATACGATCATTATCCATGGTGTAGAAACACTTCACGGTGTGGAACACGCGATTATTCCTGATAGAATTGAAGCAGGTACACTCCTGATTGCTGGTGCGATTACACGTGGTGATGTACTTGTAAATGGTGCTATAAAAGAACATATGACAAGTCTTGTTTACAAATTGGAAGAAATGGGTGTGAATCTAGATTATCAAGATGACGCAATTCGCGTAAGAGTAGAAGATGAATTAAAACCCGTAGATATTAAAACATTACCTCATCCAGGATTCCCTACGGATATGCAATCACAAATGATGGCATTATTACTAACAGCTGAAGGACATAAAGTAGTAACTGAAACTGTATTTGAAAATAGATTTATGCATGTAGCCGAATTTAAACGTATGAACGCTAAGATTTCTGTCGAAGGCAGAAGTGCTAAGATTGAAGGTAAGAGTGAACTACAAGGTGCACAAGTAAAAGCTACTGACTTACGTGCAGCAGCAGCACTTATATTAGCCGGACTTGTAGCTGATGGAACGACGCAAGTAACAGAATTAAAGCATTTAGACAGAGGTTATGTTGACTTACACGGTAAATTAGAAGCACTAGGTGCAGAGATAAAACGAACACAAGCTTAATACATGATTCGCAATTGAAGTGGCGATTCAAGAACAAGATGGAGGAAGTAAACAATGGAAACAATTTTTGATTATAACCAAATTAAAGAAATCATACCGCATAGACAACCATTTTTATTAATTGATCGTGTTGTTGAATATGAAGTAGGTACACGTTGTGTGGCTATTAAACAAGTATCAGGTAATGAACCGTTTTTCCAAGGTCATTTTCCGGAATATGCAGTTATGCCTGGTGTTTTAATTACAGAAGCGCTTGCTCAAACAGGTGCAGTAGCGATTTTAAATAGTGAAGAAAATAAAGGGAAACTTGCATTTTTTGCTGGAATTGATAAATGTCGCTTCAAAAAACAAGTTACTCCTGGAGATACTTTAAAATTAGAAGTTGAAATAACAAAAATGCGTGGGCCAATCGGTAAAGGTAACGCAAAAGCTACCGTCGATGGTGAAGTAGCATGTAGTTGTGAATTAACGTTTGCAATTCAAGCAAAGTAAATAAAAGACCTCAAGCTCAGTTGTAAATACAACGGTTTGAGGTCTTTTTTATAGTAATTATTTTTCTATTTTTTCATCTTTTAATCTTGGTTTAGATTGCATCATACGATTGAAAGATTTTTTAAGTTCGTCTCCTGTTAAACCTTCATCAATAAGTTGTTCTAATAAACTTTCTGCATATACTTGTCTTAATGTATAAATATGACATTCAAAAACGATGGAGATTGTACTTTCCAGTTTTTTTATGTTTTTAATCGTCGCATCAAAAAGAGCCGGATCATTTGCTGGACGTGTAATCACTACGCGTATATCTAATAAAGTTTCATCGTCCATATATTGTTTCATTGTTTCATAATGATAATCTGAAATAACAATTTCTAATAACCAACCAGTTCCACTATTTTCTTTATTGATAATAACGCCATCTTCTATTTCATATTCTGTAACGCCACCACTATCTGATACGATTTGAAATCGAACAGCTTTAAATGATTTCATCGTTCTCACATCCAATTAATAAATTTAACTTCTACAATTATTCGAATTATACAATCATTATAACGTAATTTTAAAAGAGAAAGGTAAAATTTGTAGAATTTAGTATTAAAACATCTTTTGAATTCTGTGTTATTGTACTTTGACGGTATTGTGTAAAATTCATAGAATATAGTTATAAAGGAGGTGACATATGATTAATAACATTGTTATCGTAGGGCGACTAACTAAGGACCCTAAAATATATGATAAGGAGGAGAAAAAATTAGCTACATTTTGTGTAGCTGTATCAAGGAACTATAAAGATAAGAATCAAAACCCGGTATGTGATTATTTATTTTGTAAAGCATTTGGAAAAATGGCAACAAACATTGAGAAATATACGAAGCAAGGCTCACTTGTAGGTATAACAGGCCAAATGCAATCACATAAATATGAAAAAGAAGGTCAGACGCATTTTGTATCAGAAATACTTATTGAATCAATTAAATTCATGTCTCCACAAAACAAAGATAAAAATGATTTACTTTTTGAACCATTCCCGCTAGAGCATTCCCAAAATGCATTTAAAGACATTAACGTACAAAATAATGATATATATGAAATTGTATAAACCACCCACCCTAAATCTACCCCTAATCTAATCATCCACTTTAATATACATTTAAATCCTACTATCAATTATACTTCTATTGGCTATCCCTCTTAAAATATCCCTATAAGAGGGATAGCTTATTTAATATAGAATCAGCAATCAAATCGCTAATAAGTAATTTAAATAAAACTGAATAATCTGATATATTACAATCATATTACGTGAAATTTTACTTTTCATAGCCTTTAAAAACTATCACAGAAGTTTTTAAAGGGATAAAAAATTATATTCAAAGATAAATTAAATGTAATTTTATTGTAAAAAAGGTCGATTTTTTTTATTTCACTGTAACCTACAACGATTTTTTGAATGTTATAGTTGTATTTGCAAATTAATCATAAATAAAAATAAACTTAATTACCTTATAGGAGGACTTTTTTACAATGAAAAAAACAGTAGTAGCATCAACATTAGCAGTTGGACTTGGCGTAACAGGATTCGCAGCAGGAAATTCAGTAGACGCTTCAGAACAAGGCGTTGACAATGCCCAATTAGCTCAACAAGCTCAAACTAATCCAGAATCATTAAATGAAGCGCCAGTACAAGACGGTGCTTATAATATAAACTTTAATTACAATAATACTGATTATAGCTTCCAATCAGACGGTCAATATTGGACTTGGAGCTATGGACAAGGTTCAACTAATGCACCAGCACAAGAAACTGCTGAGCAACCACAACAAGTTGAACAACCACAACAAACTGAGCAAGCTTCAACTGAACAACCAGCACAAGAAGCTGCACCACAAACTGAAGAAACACAACAACCACAACAAGAAGCAACTACACAAACTACTTCAAGCTCAAATGAATCAACTTCAAATGAATCTAGTTCAAGTGAAGCTTCAGAAGGTTCATCAGTAAATGTTAACTCTCATTTACAAGCAATCGCGCAACGTGAATCAGGCGGCGACTTAAAAGCTGTTAACCCATCATCAGGTGCAGCAGGTAAATATCAATTCTTACAAAGCACATGGGATTCAGTAGCACCATCTGAATATCAAGGTGTATCACCAACAGAAGCACCTGAAGCAGTACAAGACGCAGCAGCGCAAAAACTTTATGATACAGAAGGCGCTTCACAATGGGTTACTGCATAAAAAATTAAGTGTAGTAATGAACTTAAGATAAATATTTAAAGCTGAGACATATATGTCTCAGCTTTTTTTATAGTCAGTTATTTTGCAAATTTGTCAGTATTTTGTTATCTTTTAATTAAACAAAATATAAAAACGCTACTAGGGGAGCCAGTTGGCTGAGATGATTAAATTCAGACCCTTACAACCTGATTTGGTTAATACCAACGTAGGAAAGTAGTTTAATCTAAAGTTGGGGTATAAATCCTCGCTATTAATTAACTACGTTTCTGTCGGGAATGTAGTTTTTTTATTTATAGGAGGATTTTTGTGTTATTTTCAGAACAGTTAAAAAAAGAAGCTAAACCAATTATTAATCAAATCTACCACGATCCGTTTATACAAGGTATGTTACATGGGAATTTACCGATTGAAGCAACCAAATTCTATTTAAGAGCAGATGCTTCTTATTTAAATGAATTTGCGAATATATACGCGCTGTTAATTCCAAAAATGGAGAACTTAAATGATGTTCGATTTTTGGTTGAACAAATTCAATTTATCGTAGATGGTGAAGTGGAAGCACATGAAATTTTAGCGGATTATGTCCAAGAAAGTTATAATGAAATCGTACAAGAGAAAGTTTGGCCACCGAGTGGCGATCATTATATTAAACATATGTATTTCAATGCGTATGCTAAAGAAAATGCCGCTTATACAATTGCTGCAATGGCACCTTGTCCTTATGTTTATCAAGTCATTGCTCAAGAAGCATTAAGGGATAAAGAATTAAATAAAGATTCTATTTTAGCTAAATGGTTTGAATTTTATAGTACTGAAATGGATGAATTAGTTATTGTATTTGATAATTTAATGGATAAATTGACGAAACATTGTAGCGAAAAAGAAAAAAATGAGATAAAACAATGCTTTTTACAAAGTACAGTACATGAAAGAAACTTTTTTAATATGTCATTTAATGAAGAATCATGGTCATATGGAGGTATGAAAAATGAATAAACCCAATATTGCATTGACAATTGCTGGTACTGATCCAACAGGAGGTGCTGGTGTAATGGCAGATTTGAAATCTTTTCATGCTTGTGGCGTATATGGTATGGCGGCTGTTACAAGCATTGTTGCGCAAAACACTAAAGGTGTACAACATATTCACAATCTTGAGTCACAGTGGTTATCTGAACAACTGACAAGTGTGTTTGATGACGAATTACCACATGCCATTAAAACTGGTATGATTGCTTCAAAGGAAATGATGCAATTAATTCAAGAATACTTAGTGAAATATCCTGAGATACCATATGTTATTGATCCAGTTATGTTAGCTAAAAGTGGTGATTCATTGATGGATGATGACGCGAAAGCAGATTTACAAAATATATTGTTACCCTATGCAACAGTAGCGACTCCAAACTTACCAGAAGCTGAAGAAATCACTGGATTAAAGATTGATAATGAGGCAGCGATATATAAAGCAGGCAACATATTTATTAATGAAATTGGGAGTAAGGGTGTTGTTATTAAAGGCGGACATGCTGAAGATTTAGAAACTGCTAAAGATTATTTATTTACTAAAGATGAGGTCTATACGTTTGAAGAACCTCGTTATGATACGCAGCATACCCATGGTACAGGTTGTACTTTTTCAGCAGTAATTACAGCTGAACTGGCAAAAGGTAGAACGATTTATGACGCAGTGAAAAAAGCTAAAAAATTTATTTCATTAAGCATTAAATATACGCCAGAAATTGGTCAAGGTAGAGGACCTGTAAATCACTTTGCATATATGAAAAAGGTAGGTCTAGATGATGAATAGTTTAAATAATGTAAGAACGAATAATCCACTCGTTATTTGTTACACAAACGATGTCGTAAAGAACTTTACGGCAAACGGACTTTTAAGTTTAGGTGCAAGCCCAGCAATGAGTCAAGCACCTGAAGAAGCGATAGATATGTTAACACCTGCTAATGCACTGCTCATTAATATTGGTACTTTAACTAAAGATAGAGAGCAGGACATTTTAGAAATTGCTAAAACAGCTAATGAAGTAGGCACGCCAATTGTATTTGATCCAGTTGCTGTTGGTGCATCCCAATATCGCAAGGATTTTTGTAAAACTTTTTTGAATACTGTAGATGTAGCAGTTATAAAAGGGAATGCATCTGAAATTTTAGCGTTGATAAATAATGATGCTAAGATGAAAGGAACGGACAGTGATGATAATTTAAATGCGATAGAAATTGCCAAAGAAGCGCATAAACGATTAAATAGTGCGATAGTCATCACTGGCAAAGAGGATGTTGTGATTCAAGACAATCAAATATATCAACTGAATAATGGATCGGCTTTGTTGGCTAAAGTAACGGGTGCAGGCTGTTTATTAGGTGCTGTCATAGCTAGTTTTTTACCGACAGATGAAACAACTTCAATCAGCCAGTTAGTTGAAGCCACTTCAATTTATAATATCGCTGCGGAAAAGGCAGAGCAACTTGCGGAAGACAAAGGTCCTGGTACGTTTATGACGTTATTATTAGATGCACTATATCAAGTGACTTATGATGATTATTCAAATCAAAGTGATATACAAGAGGTGCAGTAATGTTTGATAAAAATAATTTGAAACTGTATTTTATTTGTGGCACGCAAGATATTGAAAGTAAGACAACTATTATAGATGTTGTGACTGAAGCACTTGAATCTGGAATAACCATGTTCCAATTTAGAGAAAAAGGTAACGGTGCATTAATTGGAGATGAAAAAGAAGACTTAGCACGGAAATTATTAGCTTTGTGTCATGATTATGCAGTACCATTTATCGTTAATGATGATGTTGCCTTAGCCAATAAGATTGGTGCAGATGGGATTCATGTTGGCCAGGATGATATGGATGTTAAAGTATTTGCTGAACAATTTAAAGGAAAAATTATTGGTTTAAGCATTAGTAATATAGATGAATATAAAACATCTAATTTAGCACATGTGGACTATATTGGTGTTGGGCCAATGTACGCAACGACATCTAAAGATGATGCAAATTTACCAGTAGGGCCAGAAATGATAACGAAATTAAGAGCGCATGTTAATCATTTTCCAATCGTAGCAATCGGTGGTATAAATGTTGAAAATACGAGGGAAGTTATGCAAGCTGGTGCAGACGGTATATCCATTATTTCAGCTATTACAAAGAGTGAAAATATTTCAAATACAGTTAGACAATTCTTACAAAATGTTGAATAAAGTATAAATATTTCTTTTTTTGTTTTCTACTTCCCTTTGAGTATGATAAAATAAATTCTATGTGAATATATCATTAGAGGTGGAAAAATGAAAAAGAAAGCACTACTACCTTTATTATTAGGTGTAATGGTCTTTTTAGCAGGCTGTGACTATTCTAAACCTGAAAATAGAGACGGTTTCTTCTATAATACGTTTTATGTGCCAATGGATAATTTAATACATTGGTTGGGAACTAGTTTTAATAATGACTATGGTTTAGCAATCGTAGTACTTGTGTTAGTAATACGTATCGTATTGTTACCATTCATGTTATCAAACTATAAAAATAGTCATATGATGCGTGAAAAAATGAAAGTTGCAAAACCGGATATTGATGCAATTCAAGAGAAGGTTAAGCGTTCGCGTACACAAGAAGAAAAAATGGCAGCAAACTCAGAAATGATGGAAGTTTATAAAAAATACGATATGAATCCGATGAAGAGCATGTTAGGGTGTTTACCAATCCTTATTCAAATGCCAATCATTATGGGACTATTCTTCGTATTGAAATATCCATCAAGCGGTGGATTTACAGAACATCCTTATTTCTTATGGTTTAACCTAGCGAAACCAGACATTTGGATTACAATTATTGCAGGTATCTTATACTTCTTACAAGCATACGTATCAAGTAAGAGTATGCCAGCAGAACAACGTCAAATGGGTTACATGATGATGGTCATTTCACCAATTATGATTGTGTGGATTTCATTCTCATCTGTTTCAGCATTAGGTCTATATTGGTCAGTCAGTGCGGCATTCTTGATTGTACAAACGCAAGTAGCGAATATGTACTACTCTAAACTTGCACAAAGAGAAGTTGCACCGATGATTGAAGCTATGGAGAAAAATAAAGCTGAAGCATCAGGTAAAGGTAAAAATACGCAAGTTGTTTCTAAGAAAAATAAAAAGAAATAATAAGTTAAGCTATTTTTAAGAACTAAAAAAGCACAATCTACTCAGTAGGTTGTGCTTTTTTGTATGATTACAATGTTTTATCTAAAAATACCATTCTTCGAAAAATTGATTGATAAAATTTTCCATATATTGATGTCTTTGCGCTGCTAATTGTTTTGCTGTTTCTGTATGCATTAATGACTTTAATTTCAAAAGCTTTTCATAAAAATGTTTGATCGCTGATGGCGACCATTGATCATAATGTGCGTCATCCGTCTCTGTTATATGCTTTGTTGAATGCTCAACCCACATGGGTTCATTAAAATGACCCGCAAATTGGAAAGTGCGTGCAATACCAATCGCTCCTATTGCGTCTAGTCTATCTGCATCACGTACAATTTGTCCTTCAAGTGTTAATGAAACTTCATTATTTTGACCATGTCTATAACTTATATGTTCAATTATATGTAATATATGTTGTTGCTGTTCTTTAGGTAATTGTAAGTCTTTCAAAAAGCTTTTTAACTTAGTTAACGCTTTTTCATGATTGGTTAATTTACTATCTATAGTGTCATGTAATAAACTTGCTAGTTGAATTGTTAACATGTGTTGCGATTGTTCTTGTTCAGCTATATAAGTTGCTAAACGCAATACACGATTAATATGTGCAATATCATGGCCAGTCGCGTCATCTTTATGATATGTACACATGTAATTATATGCACGGTTTAGTATTTCAGTTTCTTTCAAATTAGCTACACCTCTCAGTTTAGTCATATTAAATAAATTCATAAAATAAAAGGTCTAAGCAACAGTAGGGAAATTGTTACGTTAGACCTGATTTTTTATAAAATCGGTGACAATAGTCGTGAAATACCTTCTTTAAATTTAATCCATAAACTTCTTTGTTCATAAATTTCTTTTGTTAATTGATAAGATACATGTAAATCACTTTCAAAAGCGGATCTTAATGCTTTTGAGATGTATGTATCATAGATAAATGCATTAATTTCAAAATTTAATGTGAAACTACGATGATCCATATTAGTTGTACCTACACTTGCTACTTCATCATCTATAACGAGTGTCTTAGAATGTAGGAAGCCATTGTTATAATGGAAGATATTGACACCTGCATCTAAAAGGGAAGCTACATTATTATAAGTCGCCCAATAAACAAAAGGGTGATCAGGCTTGTTTGGAATCATAATATTTACGTCAACACCACCCAGTGCAGCTATTTTGACAGCATCTAGAAATGCTTGATCAGGTATGAAATAGGGCGATTGAATATAAATAGATTTTTTTGCTGAAGCAATCATTTTTAAATAACCGTATTTAATTTGTTCCCAGGTTTCATCGGGACCACTTGAAGCGATTTGTACACCGGTTGTACCACCTGAATCAACATCAGGGAAATAACGTTCAGCATAAGATAAGCGATCACGTGTTGATTGTGAATTCCAATCAAGCATAAAACGTAATTGTAAGGCATTCACAGCATCTCCAACAATTCTTAGATGTGTGTCTCTCCAGTAACCAAATTTTTTCTTAAGACCTAAATACTCATCACCCACATTGAATCCACCTACGTAACCAATATGACCATCGATAACCACGATTTTACGGTGGTTCCGATTATTCATTCTCAGATTAATTAAAGGCAATTTAGAAGGGAAAAATGCTTCAACATGGCCACCTTTTTTTCTAAAGTTCTTAAAATGTTTTAGAGATAAACCCCTAGACCCCATATCGTCGTATAGCATTTTCACTTCAATGCCTTCTTCGAGTTTCTGCTCAAGTGCAGATAGTATCTTTTTCCCGAGATTATCATTTCTAAATATATAATATTGGATATGAATATAGTCTGTTGCATTATTAATATCATTTAGCAGTGCATCAAATTTTTCTTTGCCATCTGTATAGATACTAATTTCATTATCTGTTGTTAAGAACGCAGCATTATTGTATAACAACATTTGTACCATATCTTTAAATTTCACAATTTGATGATTGCCTTTTGAAAAATCATCATTTTTTAAAGCTTCTAATTGCTCATTAACAATCATTTCAATGCCAATTTTATCTTCATCATTTAAGGAAAATATATGGTCTCGCTGAATTTGTCTGCCAATGAATAAGTAAATGATAAATCCTAAAATTGGTATCAGCACAAGTACTAGTAGCCATGCCCAAATTGAACCAGCAGATCTACGTTCCATAAAAATAATTGTAAAAGCAAAGATTAGGTTTAATATAAACGCGCCAATTAATATAATATTAATGATGACGTTCGTGTGATTAAACATAATTGAAAAGATATCTATCATATTAAACCTCCAACAAATAGCACAGTAATTAAATAATGTAAAAGTCTCCACTATTGTAACATGGAGAACATGTTTTATCACTTGACTAATACCTAACAGGGGTATATTATATGATGGGTATAGAATAGGAGGCGTTTGAGAAATGACTGAAATACAAAAAGCGCATCATTCAGAAGAAATAAAAGCAAATTTAAAATCAAGACTTAATAGAATCGAAGGTCAAGTTAAAGCCATAAATCGTATGGTAGAGGAAGATGTGTACTGTGACGATGTGCTTACACAAATAAGAGCTACGCGATCCGCATTAAATAGTGTCGCTACTAAATTATTAGATCATCATATGAAAAGTTGTATTATGGATAAAGTTGAACAGGGTCATGAACAAGAAGCGATGGAAGAACTACTTGTAACTTTTCAAAAATTGATGAAGGATTAAGTAAGGTGAAACATATGCAATCAAAAGTTATTTATATTGCTGAACTTTATAATGAGAAGCAAAAATTACAAATTGAAGAAAGACTAATGAAACTTTATGGTGTGTTTAAAGTTAGTATAGATATAGGAGAAGGCGCAATCTTTGTAGATTTTGAAACGCCTGCAAATTTGAATAATTTAGAAAAAGAAGTGTACGATTTAGGTTATAAAATAATTTATTAATCTATCTAAAGGGTATATATTGTAGGACTATATAAAATGTAATGAATTAATTCTTCATATATAACATTACAAAGGATAGTTTATAATTAGTGAAATTTCACATTAAAAACTCTGTTTTTTTTGAATTAAAATAAAAAATTGAATATAATGTGGTATTTTACATTTAAATAGGGTAATATGTAGTAGAAGCAATAGATTAGGAGTGATGATATGAGTAAGGATAACGAAAAAATTCAAAATGTAGTTAAACTATTATCATCATTAGGGGTAAACATAAAGAAAACCAAATCAAGATTAGAAGTTATGCACACTTTACCAACGACTGTGAAAGCCGCTAACGAATTGAAATAGTCAAATTACCCAATCAAGTGATTAGAGCCCATTGTTCTGGTCACTTTTTATTTTGCCTTATAATAGTTTAGAAAAAAGGTCAAAGCCAATGTATAAGGTACATTAGATAATGATACACATTTAAAAATTGAAATAATTTTTAAGGGTAAGATATTAGTGTAAGTGTAGTATAAACTTTTATAAATGTTTAAAACGCATAGGATATAGATTAATTTGTTTAATTATATAGTATACATATAAAAAGCTGGGACATCGATGTCCCAGCTTTTTTAGTATGACAGGTCATCATACATTATTCTGTTGTACGTAATTGTTGTTTATCACCAGAGTATTGTTTGGGCTGATGATAGTAAATAGATAAAAGTACACCAATACCACACATGAGACTCCATAATGAACTACCGCCATAACTAATAAATGGTAGTGGAATACCAGTGATAGGTAGTAATTGGACAGTCATTCCAATATTTTGTAATACGTGGAATAAAATGAGTGAAGCATATCCAATTATGAATAATTTACTAAAAGGTAATTCAATTTTAGTTGCTAAGCGTACGAGATGGAATATAAAGGCTAAGAAAATTAATATTAGAATTACTGAGCCAATAAAACCAAATTCTTCACCAATAACTGAAAAAATAAAATCGGTATGATTTTCTGGGATGTATACTTCACCGTGATTAAATCCTTTACCAAATAGCTGACCAGAACCGATTGCTTTAAGGGATTCTGTTAAATGGTAACCATCACCACTACTGTACGTATAAGGATCTAACCAAGAATTAATTCTACCTAGTTGATATGTTTTAATTCCCAATGTGTTTTCTATAAGTGAAGGTTTATAAATAATAGACAATATTAAAGTTGAACCTATTACGATACCCGCAATAAAAAGCGGTGCTAATATTTTCCATGAAATACCACTAACAATCATGACACCAGCAATAATAGCGCAAATAACTAGTGTAGTACCAAGGTCATTTTGTAATAAAATTAATCCCATAGGTACAATCGAAATACCTACAATTTTTAGTAATAATTTAAAATCGGTTTCTAATGATTTATTGAACGTGAATTGATTATGTCTAGAAATCAATTTTGCGAGTGCTAGTATCAACACAATCTTCATAAATTCTGAAGGCTGTACACTGATAGGCCCTAGTTTATACCAGCTTTTAGCACCATTAATAATTGGTGTGATTGGTGTTTCAGGGATAATAATTAATATGAACAGTCCAATACATAAGATAAAATATAATAAATATGTATATTTCATGAGCTTTTTAGGTGAAACCAGCATAATGAGTAATGCAATGGCACCGCCCAAAACATAATATAAAATTTGTCTGATGCTAAAGTTAGCGCTATATTGACCGCCACCCATAGCTGAATTGATAATCGTGACGCTTACGAATGCTAATAATACGAGGATGCCTATTAAAACCCAGTCAATCCGCCGTATCCAATGATTGTTTTTTAATTGACGTGAAGTACTCATTTCTTACTCCTTTAAACAGCTAGATTTCTCTATCTTTAGTATTATATATAGATTTTACCGAACTTTAACATATTTTGCTAGAAGTAGGGTGTCGATTTAAAAAATTATAAATATGAAGTTTTATGATATGTCTTTACGAATGATAAAAGAGAACAAAAAATAAATGCTTTTTATACCACTTAACAAATGCAAAAAAATATTAAATCGTGATATGATGTAGTTTAAGAATTGTATATGGAGGCTAAAAAATGGCTAAAGAAAATGTATGTATCGTATACGGAGGAAAAAGTGCAGAACACGATGTTTCAATATTAACAGCACAAAATGTCTTGAACGCAATTGATAAGGAACGGTATCAAATAGACATTATTTACATAACTAATGATGGTGCTTGGAAAAAGAAAGAAAACATCGTAGATACGATCAACGATATCGACTCATTACGCTTAATAGATGTTGAAGCGGGTGAAATTTCAAAATTATTAAGTCAGGGAAGTACAGGAAATGCATATAGTGCAGTATTTCCATTATTACATGGGCCTAATGGTGAAGATGGCACAATCCAAGGTTTATTTGAAGTTTTAGATATACCGTATGTAGGTAATGGCGTTTTAGCTGCCTCAAGTTCAATGGATAAATTAGTAATGAAGCAACTCTTTGCGCATAGAGGTTTACCACAATTACCTTATGTTAGCTTTTTAAGAAGTGAGTATCACAAATATGAAGGTAACATCTTAAAATTAGTACATGATAAATTAGAATATCCAGTATTTGTAAAACCAGCTAACCTAGGATCTAGTGTAGGTATTAGTAAATGTAATAATGAAGAAGAGCTTAAAAACGGTATAGAAGAAGCTTTCCAATTTGACCGCAAGTTAGTTATCGAACAGGGTATTGAGGCGCGTGAAATTGAAGTTGCTGTATTGGGAAATGACTATCCAGAAACGACATGGCCTGGAGAAGTTATCAAAGAAGTAGCTTTCTATGACTATAAGGCAAAATATAAAGACGGAAAAATAAAATTAGATATTCCAGCTGACTTAGACGAAGAGGTTCAAATGACGTTAAGAAATATGGCTGTTGAAGCTTTTAAAGCAACAGACTGTGCAGGGTTACTACGAGCTGACTTCTTTGTAACAGACGATAATCAAATTTTTATAAATGAAACTAATGCGATGCCTGGATTCACTGCATTTAGCATGTACCCAAGCTTATGGGAAAATATGGGTGTGAGTTACTCTGATTTAATTAAGAAATTAATTGAGTTAGCTAAAGAAAAACATGAAGATAAAAAACAAAATAAATACAAAATTGACTGAGGCGAATAAATTATGATAGAGGTAACGTTAGAACAAATTAAAACATGGATTCCATGTGAAATAGAAAATGAATTTATGGATCATGGTATTAAAGGTGTTTCTATTGATTCACGTGACATTCACAATCAAAATTTATTTATTCCATTTAAAGGCGAACATGTAGATGGCCATAAATATGTAGCACAAGCACTTAAAGATGGTGCAGGTGCTGCATTTTATCAAAAAGGTGAACCGTTAGACGAAAATATTGATGGACCTATTATTTGGGTCGATGACACATTAGAAGCTTTACAACATTTAGCAAAAGCATATTTAGAATTTGTTAATCCACAAGTCATTGCAGTTACTGGTTCTAATGGTAAAACAACAACGAAAGATATGATTGAAAGCGTCTTGAAACCACAATTCAAAGTCAAAAAGACGCAAGGAAACTATAATAATGAAATAGGTATGCCATTAACTATTTTACAATTAGATATTGATACTGAAATTTCCATTCTTGAAATGGGCATGTCAGGTTTCCACGAAATTGAATTATTATCTAAATTAGCTCAACCCGATATTGCCATAATCACTAATATTGGTGAGTCTCATATGCAAGATTTAGGGTCAAGAGAAGGTATTGCTAAAGCTAAATCAGAAATTACACTTGGTTTAAAACCAGGAGGCTTATTTATCTATGACGGTGACGAACCATTACTAGAACCGTATGCTAACGAAATACAAAATGCTGATTTAGTAAGTTTTGGTAAAAATTCTGATAATACGCTGGTAAGTACTATTGAAACAATCAAAGATCATGGTATTGCATTCACAATTAATCATGATGAACATTATGAACTTCCTATCTTAGGTGAACATAATATGAAAAATGCTACGATTGCTATTGCAGTAGGTAAGAGATTAAATTTAACATACCAAACTATTTTCAATAATTTGAAAAATGTCGTGCTTACTGGCATGAGAATGGAACAACATCATACAAAAGATGAAATACTTGTCATTAATGATGCTTATAATGCAAGTCCAACGAGTATGAAAGCGGCCATAGACACACTTTCTGGCATGGAAGGTAGAAAAATTATTGTCCTTGGCGATGTATTAGAATTAGGTCCTGATAGTCAAATCATGCATGAAGCTGTAGGACTATATTTTGAAGACAAAGGTATTGACGCATTATTTACGTTTGGTAATGAGGCGGCTCACATTAGTCATACTGGTAAAGCTTTCGTTAAAAAGTCTGAAGCTTTTAAAGAAAAAGCAGACCTTATTCGTTCATTAAAAGGTTATGTTCAAGCGAATGACAAAGTATTAGTCAAAGGATCAAGAGGAATGAAATTAGAAGAAGTGGTAGAAGCGTTAATTTAAAACGATTAACTACCATAAATATGGAATCAATATATTATTGAGCTCAAAGAACCCGGGACGTACAATCGTCTTGGGTTCTTTATTATATGAGATAATGACCAAATCAACTGAATAATGCGGTAGACAGTTTTAAATATAAAATGATATTTTATGAAACTAAGTGCTTTTATATTAATCAGTTATTATTTTACTAAGATAAGGTGAATCAAAAATTTCATTTTATTAAAGTGTCATGCTTAATTATTATTTTCTTTAAAATTTGCATAGGCTAAAAGATTTGTATGGAAAATAGTTTGGTTTATGAATCATACTTCATAATATCATTTTATAAAAATGCTTAAGTCATAATAATTAAGTGGAATAATCTAATCATTAACAGAATAAATAAATTAACAAATTTTTTTCAGAAAGTAAAAAGTAATATGAAAAAATAAAATTAAACGCTTACAACCTATGTATTTCGGCGTTTATAAGCTGAGAAAACGTGATGATTACGAGAGATTCACTCAATTTATTCTAATTTGGTTTATTGCGATTATGCACTTGAGGTGGTACTATAAAGAAGTTGAAGAAACTTAAGTGAACATATATGTATAGAAATACAGATAAATAAAGGAGAATTATATTGCAAAATTTTAAAGAATTAGGGATCTCAGATAAGATGGCAGAAACCCTACAATCCATGGGGTTCAATGAGGCCACTCCTATTCAAAAAGAGAGTATCCCTCTTGCCTTAGAAGGCAAAGATGTTCTTGGTCAAGCGCAAACAGGTACAGGTAAAACAGGTGCGTTTGGTATTCCATTAATTGAAAAAGTGGCAGACCAAGAAGGTGTACAATCATTAATCCTTGCACCAACAAGAGAGTTAGCAATGCAAGTTGCTGAATCATTAAAAGCATTCGCTAAAGGACAAAATATTCAAGTTGTTACTGTATTTGGTGGTATGCCAATCGACCGTCAAATTAAAGCACTTAAAAAAGGTCCACAAATCGTAGTAGGTACACCAGGTCGTGTAATTGACCATTTAAACCGTCGTACATTAAAAACGAATGATATTCATACGCTTATCTTAGATGAAGCGGATGAAATGATGAATATGGGATTCATTGATGATATGAAATTCATCATGGACAAAATTCCTGCTGAACAACGTCAAACAATGTTGTTCTCAGCTACTATGCCTAAAGCAATTCAAACATTGGTTCAACAATTCATGAAATCACCAGTTATCGTTAAAACGATGAATAATGAAATGTCAGATCCACAAATTGAAGAATATTATACTATCGTAAAAGAATTAGAGAAATTTGATACTTTTACAAGTTTCTTAGATGTACACCAACCAGAATTAGCTATCGTATTCGGACGTACAAAACGTCGTGTTGATGAATTAACAAGCGCGTTAATCTCAAAAGGATACAAAGCTGAAGGATTACATGGTGATATCACTCAAGCTAAACGTTTAGAAGTATTGAAAAAATTCAAAAATGATCAATTAGATATTTTAGTTGCAACAGATGTTGCGGCAAGAGGACTTGATATTTCAGGTGTAAGTCACGTATACAACTTTGATATCCCTCAAGATACTGAAAGTTATACGCACAGAATTGGTCGTACTGGTCGTGCTGGTAAAAAGGGTGTTGCAATCACATTTGTAAATCCAATTGAGATGGATTATATTCGTCAAATTGAACAAGCAAACAAACGCCAAATGACAGCTTTAAGACCGCCTCATCGTAAAGAAGTGTTAAAAGCACGTGAAAACGATATTAAAGGTAAAGTACAAAACTGGATGTCAAGAGACAATGAACCAAGATTACAACGTATTGCTACAGAGTTACTTGGTGAATATAATGATGTGGATTTAATCGCGTCATTATTACAAGAGCTAGTCGAATCAAACGACGAAGTTGATGTTCAATTAACATTTGAAAAACCATTATCTCGCGGTAAAGGTCGTCAAGGTAAAGGTGGACCAAAACGTGGCGGTAACCATAAACGTGGTGGCGGCAAGTTTGATAACAAGAACCGTCGTTCAGGTAAAGGCGGATTCAACAATAAGAAGAAAAATGATAGACCTTCTTCTGACAGAAACAATAACAAGAAATCAATGAAAGGTCGCACGTTTGCAGACCATAAAAAATAAAACGATTTATCATATATGAAATTTAGGTTTAATCACTCCATTTATTTGGGGTGATTTTTTATGTTAAATGGAGTTTAGATGGGAATGAAAGAATAAAATACTTTAATATTTTAATTGTGTTGATACATATTTTGAAGTGAGGATGAATGCGCACTATACCCTGTGTTATAATGGGGGAAATCTTAATGAAGGAGTGTATTTATGATAAACGACCAGCTCTTTAAAAAAAGTCCAAAAGAAGCTATAAAATATTATTATTTAACAGAAGGACTAGAATTTATAGTGCATTTGATCGTTATGATGGTATTAATATTCTTATGGAGCCATTTTAATTGGTGGCACTTTTTAATTTATATATTCATTTTTCTTATCTTAATAGATATAGTTTATGCTGCATTTGGACCTTGGATTAAGTACCATTATACATATTATCGAATTGGTGAAAATGATATAGAAGTTAAATATGATTTTTTCTTCAAATCACAAAAATTCGTAAAATTAGAACGTATGCAATATATAGAACGTAAATATAATCCAATACTGAAAAGGTTAGGTTTAGCTAAAGCATCATTAGTGACTGCTGGTCATCATGTAACATTCCCATTACTTAGCATTAAAGATGCAGAAACATTTGAAGCGATAAGTCTTGATTATTTGAGAGGAGCTGATTATGATGTATAGTCCTCAAAAATTACATCCAATTTCATATATAACGGGTGTGATCGAAGCAATCAAACAAAATATCGTTTTAATCATTATTTTTCTAGTGTTTAATATTCGTGATTTTGATTTCACTAATATTTATGCTTATATTTTCCCAGGTATTGTAACCATATTATTTCTTTTTTCATTCATAACTCAGGTTTTAAAAGTATATAACACAAGATATTGGATTGAAAATGACCACTTTGTACTTGCTACAGGTATTTTTACCAAAGAAAGAAAAGAGCTCAATATACGACGTATCCAAACACTTGATACAACGCAAGGCATCATAAATCAAATCGTTGGCGGTGTTAAATTACAGATTAAAACCCCAAGTGATGGAATTGATTTGGATACTGTTTCTAAAAAACAGAGCGAATGGATACAACAAACTTTAAAGGAAAAGCAACATGAACTATCTACTAGCAAAGCACAAGCAGTAGATCCTGTATCTACACAAGAGATCGATGATTCAGAATTGACGAACGATGATATCAATGTAACGACAAATGAAACAAATGCTAAAGATGAAGTTAAGTTTTTATATAAATTGAATTTTAAAGAATTGTTATTTATGGCATTAACGAGTGGAGCCATTGGTGTTGCCTTCGCTGCACTTTCTCCAATAATTGGGGGATTGTCAGAAGTTATTCCATGGGATTGGATAACTGATGAGTTCTCACAAATTTCACAAGCAATTTTTGTCATTGTCTTAATGATGGTTGCGACCATTGCCATTGCGAGTTATATCATCGGGACATTAATTGTTATTGTACGCAACTTTAATTACACGGTGACGAAGCATGGTAATCAATTAAATATTAAGTATGGACTATTTAATGTTAAAAATATTACCGTTCCCACAGATAGGGTACAGGCTGTCGTTGAAAAGCAATCATTTCTTAGAAAATTGTTTGGGTATACATCCATTCATTTTGTAATAACAAGTGATATGAATGATATGGATAAAGATGACGTATCCTTAGATGGCAATGTGATGATACTTCCTTTCATTAAGCGTAAAAAAGCATTTGAAATTATTAAAACTTTAATGCCGAATATGACGTTTGAAAAAGCAACAGTAGGTATGCCGTGGAGAGGTTTTCATCGCCATTTTTGGAAACAAGCTTTGTTACTTATCATGGTAGCTGCGGTAATTAATTATTTTTGGGCGGCATGGGCCTTTTTAATTGCAGGAGTTATTATATTAATTTTTATTGTGCGTAGTTACCTTGTGACTAAATTTTCTGGTATGAAATTAGTTGAAGATGAACTTGTAGTACGTAATGTCACTTTATTTGGATTTAAAAATACTTATTTCAAACAAGATAAAATATTAGGACTAGAAGTACGACGTACCCCATTTTTAATTAATAGTGACTTAGGTAATTTTAATTTTATTATTGCAAAAGCTGCTGGTAATGAACATATTGGGTTGAAATTCAATGCATATCAACGAGTTAAATCCTTACAATCATGGTATTTGAGAGGTGAACAAAATGAGTAATTATCAGTATATGCACGCATCTGGTAAAACAGTCATGCGCATAACAGCGTCAATTGTTACTGTGATATTATGTGTTTTATTAGTAGCGTTTTATTTAGTAAATCATTTGTGGCTCGAGTGGTTTGCACAAGAAACAATGAAATGGATTTTAATTATCGGTGCAGTAATCATATTGATGTATATTATTGTCGAATTGGTTATTGTACCCAAATATCGTTATAAAATATTTAAATATAATCTAGAAGATCACACGATAACGGTTAGAAATGGTTTGTGGTTTGTAAAAGTTGTGAAGATGCCTTTATTCAGAATACAAAATGTTGATACACACGAAGGTATTTTAATGAGAAAATATCAGTTAGCAAGTTTAACATTGTCTACAGCTGGAGGAAATACTGAAATTAAACTGGTCAATAAAGAGGTAGCCGCTCAGTTAAAACAAACTATAAAACAAGTGAATCAAGATAGTGCTATAGAAAACACAAATCATTAAACGAAAGCCATATAACAAGATAGCGTTAGTATAAAGACGTTATATGGGAGGTAGGAGACGGAAATGATACACGGTATAGGTGTCGATTTAATTGAAATAAGTAGAATAAAGAATCTTTATAAACGTCAATCGAAACTGGTTGATCGCATTTTAACAATAAATGAACAACATAAGTTTAATCAATTTAATAATGAACAACGAAAAATGGAATTTTTAGCTGGTCGATTTGCAACGAAAGAAGCGTTTAGTAAAGCTTTAGGTAGTGGTTTAGGAAAAACAGTATCTTTCACGGATATTGATTGTGTTAATGATGAAGATGGTAAGCCTTGCATACATTATGAGGGGTACAAAGTACATGTGAGTATTTCGCATACAGAACACTATGCAATGAGTCAGGTTATTTTAGAGGTTTAAATTAATTTAGGTGATTTCAGTTTATTAAATTTGGATATATTATCTGTATTGTTATAAAATTAAGATAATATATTTATTACACAGGTTATGAACTGATATAGGAGGTACGTGCTTTATGTCTGATAAGTATTATAGATCGACTTACGTCAATGTAGATTTAAATGCAATCGTTGCAAATTTTCAAGTCTTTCAAAAATTACATCCAAATAAGACGGTTATGCCAGTAGTGAAAGCAAATGGTTATGGCCTTGGAAGTATTAAGGTAGCAAGACAGCTCATGGATAATGGTGCTGAGTTTTTTGCTGTAGCAACTTTGGATGAAGCGATTGAATTACGTATGCATGGCATTGATGCTAAGATTTTAGTTTTAGGCGTTATTCCAACGGAGCATATTAATAAAGCGATTCAACACCGTGTTGCAATCACTGTACCATCAAAATCATGGCTAGTAGAAGTCGTGAAAGAAATTCCAGAATCAAATGAAAAAGATTTATGGATACACGTAAAATTAGACACGGGTATGGGTAGATTAGGTATGAAGACAGCAGAAGAATACAAAGAAGTCATAGAGCTTATTAATGGCCATAGCCATTTAATATTTGAAGGTGTATTTACGCATTTCGCATGTGCAGATGAACCTGGCGACTCAATGAACCGCCAACAAACAATGTTTGAAGAAATCGTTGGACAAGCCGATAAACCAGATTATATACATTCACAAAATTCTGCTGGTGCTTTGATGAAAGACACACAATTTTGTAACGCAGTTAGAGTAGGTATTTCCCTATATGGCTATTATCCATCCGCTTATGTTAAATCAAATGTGAAAGTGCATTTAAAACCAAGTGCACAGTGGATAAGTGAAATTGTACAGACGAAATTACTTCATGCAGGTGAATCAGTCAGTTATGGTAGTGTATATACGGCTGACGAAATAACTAAAATTGGTGTCATTCCAGTAGGTTATGCGGATGGTTATCCTAGAATGATGAAAGGTTTCTCAGTGAATGTGAATGGCAAACAATGTGAAGTCATAGGAAAAGTGTGCATGGATCAAACAATTATTAAAATTCCTGATGAGATTCAAGTTGGGGATAAAGTAATCATAATGGATCATCACAGCGATACCCCACAATCAGCCGAAGCGCTGGCGCATCAGCAACAAACCATAAATTATGAAGTGTTATGTCGCTTGAGTAGAAGACTACCACGTGTTTACCATAGTTCGAAAGACCTAGAAATTCGCAATGAATTACTAAAATAGTATAGTCACTGTTTGTAAAATTTGTTATCATGTATCTAACAACCAATCTCGAAGATTTATATTTTAGTTACATGGAGGTCTTTATTCATGGCAAGTTTCAACCAAAGTAGAATTCATAGTATAGAACAACTTTTAAAAGAAGGCTATTCTCAAATGGCTGATTTGAACCTCTCCCTCGCAGCAGAAGCATTTCCGTTTGAATGTGAAGCTTGTGATTGCAACGAAGTATATATTAGCTCCAAGAATAATAATGAATGATGAGACGTGGTGACGTTTATTTAGCTGATTTATCACCAGTCCAGGGGTCTGAACAAGGGGGAATAAGACCTGTCGTAATTATACAAAACGATACTGGTAATAAATATAGTCCTACCGTAATTGTAGCCGCAATTACTGGTAGGATAAATAAAGCTAAAATACCTACACATGTAGAAATAGAAAAAAGTAAATATAAATTAGATAAAGATTCTGTTATATTGCTAGAGCAGATTAGAACTTTAGATAAAAATAGGCTGAAAGAAAAATTAACTTATCTTTCTGATAAAAAAATGAAAGAAGTTAATAATGCCATTGATATTAGTTTAGGATTACATAATATTAGGAGTCACAAATCCTGATTTTCAAAGGTTTACCTAATAAGTTAATAAAATAGTGAATTATAGACATTGATTCTCTATAACATGCAATAATCATTTATTAATGAATTAATCAATTTTAACCAAGATTGCTTTTAATAAATGGTTGTGACCTTTGAATAAGATGTCTAATTTAAAAGCTTTAGGGTTTCCTAAAGCTTTTTTAAGTATCTAAAGTACATTTAATAAAAGATGCATGAATATTTAACAATTAAAGTTGTTTTATTCAATGGAGCGATTGACATACATACAGAACATTTGAATATGTTGCATTCAATGTATGCGATTTATATTTGCATTTTGAGGAGGAGTTACTGCGTGAAAGAATTCAAAAATCAATATAAAGCGCTAATTGATGAAAGCTTACACACGATTGATACAAGCGATTTAATAAAGAAGTGTGAAGGTTTTACTGAAGAAGTTATAAAAAAAGATATTTTGCCCGAAGATATCGTTCAAATACATAAAGATTATATAAAAGGTCAAAATTTAAGTGAAGCACAAATTTTGAAAACCTTTAATGTGTTAAAAGAAATTGTTAAAGGGTTTGGTTATAGTTATAGAGACTATAAACAATTAGTGGACAGATTACAGTATCACGATAAAGAAATAGATTTAGCTTCACGTCTGCAGCAAACCATGTTAAAAACAGATATACCTCAATTTGATAGTATACAAATCGGTGTCATTTCAGTTGCAGCGCAAAAAGTAAGCGGTGATTATTTTAACTTAATTGATCATAAAGATGGCACGATGAGTTTCGCTGTTGCGGATGTCATTGGCAAAGGTATCCCAGCTGCATTAGCTATGAGTATGATTAAATTTGGAATGGATTCATATGGTCATTCACAATTACCAAGTGATGGTTTAAAACGACTGAACCGAGTTGTTGAAAAAAATGTGAATCAAAATATGTTCGTAACAATGTTTTATGGCTTATATGAAGAATTAAATCATTTATTATATTGTAGTTCTGCAGGCCATGAACCAGGTTATATTTATCGAGCTGAAACAGAAACATTTGAGGAAATGGGAGTTCGAGGAAGAGTACTTGGTGTGAGTCAACAAACACGTTATAAGCAACAAGAAATACCTATTTATTTAGATGATTTAGTTATTATTTTTACAGATGGCGTAACTGAAGTCAGAAATGAAGCGGGCGACTTTTTAGACAAACAACATTTATTAGATATGATTCATAAATATAAACATATGCACCCTCAAGATATTGTGCAATTATTATATGAAGCCATATTAAAAATACAAAACCCAGATAAAAGAGATGATTTAACGATATTAATCATTAAAAGAGTAAATTAGTTTTTAGTGTTTAGATTTAAAATTTAAATTTAAGGGTATAAAAGTTATTAATGAGACTATAATTAGGAGTGTAATGTTATGAACCTTAATATTGAAACTGTGACTCATGATACTCATTATGAGGTGAAAGTTGGCGGGGAACTGGATGTTTATACAGTTCCTGAGTTAGAAGAAGTCTTAGTTCCAATGAGACAAGAAGGAACACATGATATATATGTAAACTTAGAAAATGTTAGTTATATGGATTCAACTGGTCTAGGTTTATTTGTAGGCACGTTAAAAGCGCTAAACCAGAATGATAAGGAATTATATATTCTAGGTGTTTCAGATCGGATAAATCGACTATTTGATATTACAGGATTAAAAGATTTGATGCATGTTAATGAAGGAACGGAGGTAGAATAACATGCAACATAAACAGGATTATATTGAAATGCGTTTGCCAGCCTCAGCAGAATATGTGAGTTTAATACGATTGACCTTATCGGGTGTGTTTTCACGTGCAGGTGCTTCGTATGATGATATAGAAGATGCTAAAATTGCAGTTAGTGAAGCAGTTACTAATGCAGTGAAACATGCGTATAAAGATGACCCAAACGATGTAGGGATGATAAATCTTTGTTTTGAAATTTTTGATGACAAGATAAAAATTGTAATCTCTGATCAAGGAGAAAGTTTTGATTATGAAGAAACTAAAGCACAATTAGGACCTTATAAAGAAAATGAAAATATCGATTTCTTAAGAGAAGGAGGTTTAGGTCTGTTTTTAATTGAATCATTAATGGATGAAGTTACGGTTGATAAAAAATCAGGAGTAACAATCAGCATGATAAAGTATATTAAAAAAGAGCAGGTGCGAAATAATGGCGAGAGAGTCGAAATCAGTTAATGATGTATCACCTGAACAAATTAACCAATGGATTACAGAGCACCAAAACAATGAAAATTCTGATGCTCAAGATAAACTTGTAAAGCACTATAGAAAGTTAATCGAATCGTTGGCATATAAATATTCTAAAGGTCAATCTCATCACGAAGACCTCGTTCAGGTCGGTATGGTTGGTTTAATCGGTGCAATCAATCGATTTGACTTGTCCTTTGATAGAAAGTTTGAAGCCTTTTTAGTACCAACTGTGATTGGTGAGATTAAACGCTATTTGCGTGATAAAACATGGAGTGTTCATGTACCTAGAAGAATCAAAGAAATTGGACCACGAATTAAGAAAGTTACAGATGAATTAACAAATGAACTCGAACGTTCACCTTCTATTACTGAAATTGCAGATCGATTAGAAGTGAATGAAGAAGATGTGCTTGAAGCAATGGAAATGGGTCAAAGCTACAATGCGTTGAGCGTAGATCATTCTATTGAAGCAGATAAAGACGGTTCGACTGTAACTTTACTAGATATCATGGGTCAACAAGATGATAATTATGATTTAACAGAAAAAAGGATGATATTGGAAAAAATACTTCCAATACTTTCAGAACGAGAAAGACAAATTATTCAATGTACTTTTATTGAAGGTTTAAGCCAAAAAGAAACAGGAGAACGAATTGGCTTAAGTCAAATGCATGTATCAAGATTGCAGAGAACAGCGATTAAGAAATTACAGGAAGCAGCAAATAAATAAATTGAATATATAGACAAGGCAGATTTCGAATTTTATGGAATCTGCTTTTTTAATTGTATTGATGATTCTGAGAGAGTCATGTAATACAGATATGTTAAAATGTATTTATTAACAAAATAATATTACATAATGATAAGCGGAGGATTTCATGGATAGTAATTTAATTCAATCAATCAGAGATAAATATAGCTTCACAACCAAGCAAATTAATGCTGTTTTATCTTTATTAGAAGATAAAAATACAGTACCCTTTATAGCTCGTTATAGAAAAGAGCAAACAGGTGGTTTGGATGAAGTAGAAATTAAACAAATTGATGATGAATATCAATATATGGTAAATCTACAGAAGAGAAAAGAAGAAGTTATTAATAATATCGAAGAACAAGGCTTATTAACTTCGGATTTGAAAAGTGATATTTTAAAACAAACAAAATTACAAAGAGTAGAAGATTTATACAGACCGTTCAAACAGAAAAAGAAAACAAGAGCAACTGAGGCAAAACGAAAAGGATTAGAGCCATTTGCGCAATGGTTACAACAAACAAATATAGACACATCTGTTGAAACGAAAGCACAACAATTTATTAACGATGAAGTCACAAGTGTAGAAGATGCAATCAAAGGCGCTCAAGATATCATTGCAGAAATTGTTTCAGATAAACCTATATATAGAAGTAAAATACTTAAAGATACATTTCAACAGGGCAATATTATAACGCAAAAGAAAAAGCATGCAGAAGATGAGAAAGAAATTTTTTCTATGTATTATGATTATACCGAACCGATTAAAAAAATCGCCAATCATCGAGTGCTTGCAGTTAATCGTGGTGAAAAAGAAAAGGTTTTATCAGTTAAAATAGAAATGGATATACAAGGGATAGAAAATTTTATTAGAAGCAAAGAAATATCATCTGAACATAATGGTACCTATGTCATTATAGATGCTATTAAAGATAGTTTGAAAAGATTAATCATGCCATCGATCGAAAGAGAAATAAGAAGTGATTTAACTGAAAAAGCTGAAAATCATGCAATCGATGTATTTAGTGAAAATTTGAGAAACTTGTTATTACAACCACCTATGAAAGGAAAGCAAATACTTGGTGTTGATCCCGCTTTTAGAACAGGTTGTAAACTTGCAGTCATTAATCCATTTGGTACATTTGTAGCTAAAGGAGTCATGTATCCTCATCCTCCAGTAAATAAAAAAGAAGATGCTGAAAAAATATTTGTGGACTTCGTTAAAACATATGATGTCGAATTAATAGCTATCGGTAATGGTACAGCGAGCCGTGAAACTGAACAATTTGTTGCTTCAATGATACAAGAACACCAATTAAACGTTCAATTTATCATTGTTAATGAAGCGGGGGCATCTGTATACTCTGCATCGGAAGTGGCAAGAAATGAATTCCCAGATTTTCAAGTTGAGGAGCGTAGTGCTGTTTCGATAGGTAGAAGAGTACAAGATCCATTGAGTGAATTAGTGAAAATAGATCCAAAATCTATCGGCGTTGGTCAATATCAACATGATGTTAACCAAAAGTCATTAGAAGGTGCATTGTCATTTGTTGTTGAAACTGCGGTTAACCAAGTGGGGGTTGATGTGAATACTGCTTCACGTTCATTACTACAATATGTATCAGGTTTAACACCCACAATTGCACAAAATATTATAGATTATAGAGAAGAGAATGGTGCTATAACGCATAATAAAGAAATTGCTAAAGTTAAAAGATTAGGTGCGAAAACATTTGAACAAAGTATTGGATTTATGAGAATCGTAGGTGGTAAAGAACCCTTAGACAATACTTCGATTCATCCAGAAAGTTATAATGTAGCAAATCAATTATTAACTGAAATTGAAATGACTACACATGATTTAGGAACGGAAAAACTTAAACTTGCCTTGAACAAAATTGATATTGTAGCAATGGCAGAAAAGTTAAATATTGGTCAACCGACACTTGAAGATATTATTAACTCATTGATTGCACCTAATAGAGATCCAAGAGATGAATTCGAAACTCCTATTTTAAAATCTGATGTACTATCTATTGAAGACTTAACTAAAAACATGAAACTTAGTGGGACTGTAAGGAACGTGGTTGATTTTGGTGCATTTGTAGATATTGGGGTAAAACAAGATGGACTCGTACACATATCAAAGCTTGCTAAGAAGTTTGTTAAAAACCCAATGGATATTGTAAGTGTTGGTGATATTGTAGATGTATGGATATTAGATATTGATGATAAAAAAGGTAAAGTATCATTAACAATGATTGATCCAAATGGATAACAGTGCATTACAAAAATTAACAGAGACAATCTCGTTAAAGTATTTTAAAATGCCATTTAAACATAAAGCATATTTCAATAAGCGTTTAAGAACGACTGGTGGTCGCTATTTATTAAGTTCACACAATATAGAAGTGAATGAAAAGCAATTTGCTAAGTTTGGTGAATCAGCTATCATTGATATTATTAAGCACGAATTATGTCATTATCATTTGCACTTACAGAAGAAAGGATACAAACATAAAGACAAAGATTTTAAACGTCTGTGCCAACAAACAGGTGCACCTAGATTTTGTTCTGCAATTGAAAAATATGAAGATCGAGTTAATTATATATATCAATGTCAAAAATGTGCGTCTAGATTTCCAAGAATAAGAAAAGTCGATACAAATAAAATGGTTTGTGGAAAATGTAATGGAAAACTGAAAGAATTAAACAACTAATATACTTATAAATAATGAACGCCTATCGATAATTTAGTCGAAAGGCGTTCATTATTTATATATAGAATGTATTTTATGGAAGATTTTTAGCAATGATTAAGGGAAAAATAGAGTATTTTGTGTGTACTTTCACCAAATTAGAGAGTTTAATTAATTAATCTTGTTAATTTACTCTTTTTAGTTTTGTTTATTCATTGACGATGAGCGAAATATATTATATGATATTAAACGTTGCGAAATTAATAGCAACTTTGGTTAAGGAAACATTAATTTTGTTAAATACAATTTAAAAAGTTGTTGACAAATAATTAAGAATATATTACAATGTTATTTGTTACTTAATGAACGAGAAACAAATTGACCGTTTGGCTAAGCGGCCGTGGCGGAACGGCAGACGCGCTAGGTTGAGGGCCTAGTGGGAGTATTCCCGTGGAGGTTCAAATCCTCTCGGCCGCATCAAATACCTTTAATGAATAAATATGCGGGTGTAGTTTAATGGCAAAACCTCAGCCTTCCAAGCTGATGTTGTGGGTTCGATTCCCATCACCCGCTCCAATAGAAATTTAAATGAACATTGAAAACTGAATTGCAATATGTCAACGTTAATTCCGAACGC
>ERZ1023497.19-NODE-19-length-96253-cov-114.731803_pt1 | contig 96253 bp, 94 predicted proteins | sample MGYA00380543_ERZ1023497 | MGnify/ENA primary metagenome ERZ1023497 (study PRJEB33173, sample SAMEA4830384) | metagenome | study: EMG produced TPA metagenomics assembly of the PRJEB25223 data set... | reverse complement strand
CTGTAAATCCGCTCCTTCGGGTTCGGCAGTTCGAATCTGCCCCCCTCCACCATTTTTGGGCTATAGCCAAGCGGTAAGGCAACGGACTTTGACTCCGTCACTCGCTGGTTCGAATCCAGCTAGCCCAGCCATTAAGAGCCATTAGCTCAGTTGGTAGAGCATCTGACTTTTAATCAGAGGGTCAGAGGTTCGAATCCTCTATGGCTCATAAGTAAGAGACATTAGTTAATCTAATGTCTCTTTTTTTATTGATGAAAATATGCATAAAATGATGTATATACGTATAAATATTTGGAATATATTAATATTATCCACAAACCCTTATATAGCTTGATGTAAGTGCTTATATATACTAGAATATAATAGTAATGCAAATTAAGGGGGATTTGAAATTATGAAAAAGAACATTGAAATAATCGGTGCACCAACTGCTTTTGGTCAAAGGAAATTAGGCGTTAATTTCGGGCCAGATGCATTGAGATATGCTGGTTTGATTGAGAGAATAGAAAATATAGGTCACAATATCATAGATAAAGGTAATGTTGAATCACCTACTATAGATATGAAAAAATATAAAAGCGAACAAGAAGGTTTAAGAAATTTAGATGAAGTGATTTCATTTTCAAATAACTTATATGAATCCGTAAATGAAACAATGAATAATGGTAACTTTCCTTTAATTTTAGGTGGAGATCATTCGTTATCAATTGGATCAATAGCTGGTATCAGTAAACATTATAGTAATCTAGGGGTTATTTGGTATGATGCACATGGAGATTTAAATACATTAGATTCTTCACCGAGTGGGAACATTCACGGAATGCCATTAAGAGTCTTATTAGGTGAAGGTAATGATGAATTAATGAATATCGGTGGTTATAAGAATAAAGTAAAACCTGAAAATATCGTTCTAATTGGTATGAGAGATTTAGATGATGGTGAGAAGGAATATATTAAGAAATCAGGCATACGTACATATACAATGGCAGATATAGATAAACTTGGCATGAATCAAGTTATATCTGAAACGATAGATTACTTGAAGGATAAAACGGATGGTGTACACCTTTCATTGGATGTTGATGCATTAGATCCAGTCGAAACGCCTGGTACGGGTACAACAGTACCAGGAGGCGCAACATATAGAGAAAGCCATTTAGCTATGGAGTTACTCCATGAGTCAAATTTAATCGTATCTGCTGATTTAGTCGAAGTAAATCCTCTAATCGATGAATATAATAAAACAGCACATCAAGCAATTGGCTTAATGGGATCATTCTTTGGAGAGAAATTATTATAATTGACAATCACGGATAAAATATACTTTAATAAAGAAGTCTCTTTTATAGAGGCTTTTTTTGTTTTATATATAATTAAATTAACAATATATCTCAAAAATTGTTATAATAAGCACTAGGTAAATGAAACACGGAGGAGATACTATGCAGTTACCTGACATTTTTGGTGAATTAAGTGCCTTAAAAGTTATAACAGGTATACTTGATTTAATTATTGTATGGTATGTATTGTACTTAATTATAACAGTCGTTAAAGGTACAAAAGCGATACAACTATTAAAAGGTATATTTTTCATCATAATTGGTAGAACAGTAAGTAATTTTTTGAATTTGACGACGACTACGCTTTTATTTGATTTTGTATTGCAATGGGGATTTTTAGCAATCATTGTAATATTCCAACCAGAGTTTAGAAGAGCGTTGGAACAATTAGGGCGAGGAAGTCTATTTAAACGAGTAAATGTAGCGACATCAGCAGAACAAGAAAGGTTAACTGATAGTGTTGATAAAGCTGTTCAGTATATGGCTAAAAGAAGAATAGGTGCATTAATTGTATTCGAGAAAGAAACAGGACTTCAAGACTACATAGAAACAGGTATACCTATTAATGCTGATATTTCTCAAGAATTACTCACAAATATTTTTATTCCAAATACACCATTACATGATGGTGCGATGATCATACGTGAACAAAAAATTGCTACAGCAGCAAGTTATTTGCCGTTATCTGACAGTCAAAAAATTTCTAAAAGTTTAGGAACGCGTCATAGAGCAGCTGTGGGGATTTCAGAAGTATCAGATGCATTTACAGTTGTAGTATCAGAAGAAACAGGTTCAATATCTGTAACAATTGATGGTCGATTAAGAAAAGAAATATCAAGTGAAGCCTTTAGAGAGTTACTAGTTGAGCATTGGTTTGGTTCTGTTCAAAACAGAAAGGATGTGAAGTAGATGCTAGAATCTAAATGGGGTTTACGTTTTGTAGCTTTAATTTTAGCGCTACTCATGTTCTTATCTGTGAATAATGTGTTCGGTAGCTTGTTTTCAGAAAATGCTTTGAAAAGTTCAGATCATGTAATAGAAGATGTTCCGGTAGATACAATCTATAATACAAAAGAATTATATTTATCTGGCGCACCTAAAACAGTAGATGTAAAAGTTTCTGGTCCACAATCAACAATATTACAGGCTGAAAAATTATTGAATTTTAAAGTAGAATTGGATTTGAAAAATAAATCAGTAGGACAATATAAAGAAAACTTTAAAATCAAAGGACTAAGTGATGAACTTAAAGCGACAGTTGTGCCTAAAAGCGCAAATGTAACGTTACAAGACAAAGTTTCTAAAAAATATCCAATTGAAGCAGAGATTAACCAAAACAGAATTGCTTCTGGATATGAGCTAGTAGGAGAAACTGTTAATCCATCACAAGTAACGATTACAGGTGGACAAGAAGAACTTAATAAAATTGCTTATGTTAAAGCTACTTTAGATGAGACGAAGCAATTAACAGATGATACGACTGAAAAAGCGGGTATCAGTGTACTTGATAGCAATTTAAATAAACTAGACGTACAGATTAGACCAGATACTGTTAACGTCAATATTAAAGTTGCAAGATCTAGTAAAACTGTGACATTAAATCCTGTTACAAAAGGTAGTGCATCTAAAAATATAAATATTGATGATATTACTTTAGATAAAACCGAAGTTAAAATATATGGTTCGAGAAACGTTCTTGATGGTATAGGATCAATAGATGTACCTGTCGATATTTCAAATGTTGACGGTGATACATCTAAAAAAGTAAGTCTTAGCTTGCCTGATGGTGTGGACGAAGCAGAATTTAAAAATGTCGAAGCAAAAATAGAAACTTCTAAAAACTAATGGAATTAAAGGAGAATTATAATGGGCAAATATTTTGGTACAGATGGTGTTAGAGGTGTAGCTAATTCTGAGTTAACACCAGAAATCGCATTTAGATTAGGTAGATTTGGTGGTCATGTATTATCGAAGAAACATGGTAGTGAAAACCCTAAAGTATTAGTAGGTAGAGATACACGTGTTTCTGGCGAAATGTTAGAAGCAGCTCTAATCGCAGGTCTTTCATCAATTGGTGCAGAAGTCATGAGATTAGGTGTTATTTCAACACCAGGTGTAGCTTATTTAACGAGAGAAGTGGATGCAGATTTAGGTGTTATGATCAGTGCGTCACACAATCCAGTAGCAGATAATGGAATTAAATTCTTTGGTCCAGATGGTTTCAAATTAACGGACGATGAAGAATTAGAAATTGAAAAGTTATTAGATTCTACAGAAGACAATTTACCAAGACCAACAGGTAACCAATTAAATCATATTTCGGATTACTTTGAAGGTGCTCAAAAATATATAAGCTATATTAAATCAACTGTTGATGGAGATTTAGATGGATTGAAAATTGTCCTAGATGGTGCACATGGTGCTACTTATTCTCTTGCGCCATATTTATTCGGTGATTTAGAAGCAACTAGCGAAACAATCGGTTGTAAGCCAGATGGTTATAATATTAACTTAAATGTTGGTTCTACACACCCAGAAGAATTAGCAAAAGCTGTTATTGAACATGGTGCAGACCTTGGTTTAGCTTTTGATGGTGATGGGGATAGAATCATTGCTGTAGATGATAAAGGACAAATCGTTGATGGTGACCAAATCATGTATGTGTTAGCTGAAGATATGGCACAAAATGGCGAATTAAAAGATAACATGGTCGTTTCAACAGTAATGAGTAATTTAGGTTTCTATAAAGCACTAGAAGAAAAAGGTATTAAATCTAACAAAACTAAAGTTGGAGATAGATATGTTGTAGAAGAAATGCGACGTGGTTCTTACAGCCTTGGTGGAGAACAATCAGGTCATATCGTTATGATGGATTATAATACGACTGGTGATGGTTTACTTACTGGTGCGCATCTTGCAAGTATCGTTAAAAGATCAGGCAAAAGTTTAAGTGACTTAACAAGTAAAATGAAAAAATATCCACAAAAATTAGTAAACGTTAGAGTTTCTGATAAATATGGTGTTGAAGAAAATGCTAAAGTTTCTGAAATTATGACTAAAGTTGAAGTTGAAATGAATGGCGAAGGTCGTATATTAGTAAGACCATCAGGTACTGAACCACTTGTTCGTGTAATGGTTGAAGCTAAAACAGAAGAAGATGCAGAAAGATTTGTTAACAGTATTGCAGAAGTAGTAGAACAAGAAATGGGAATTGAATAAATATATTATTAATCTGAGACAACTTTTATGTGTCTCAGATTTTTTATTTAATTTATTACAACTGTTATTATTATATTTTTATGAGAAAATTGCACTAAATATAGTATTATAATTGCACAACATACAATTTCATTGTAGAATGAAGAGAGCTTGCTTAAGGAGGATTGTGAGGTTTATCGAAATAAGGAAACTTATAGCGCCTGAACAAAGAACATACGCGATTGAAGAGGCATGTATAATCAGATACATGCTGAATGAGTGTTATGAACTTTGTTGACGAGGAGGATAGTTATCGAATTATCGGCGGATGCTATCCCGGATGTGGCCCATTCGAAGTTCAATGTTTAAAGCATATAGGTGACTGTATGTCCAAAGCCATTGAAATAGCCATAAATTGAACAGAGTATTGAAAGCGACTAGACTAAAATTTTAAAAGTCTGACCGCTTATTTAAAATTGGAGGAATTTTGATTATGTGTGGAATAGTAGGATATATAGGTACAGCAAATGCTAAAGAATTATTACTTAGAGGATTAGAAAAATTAGAATATAGAGGTTATGATTCAGCTGGTATTGCTGTAAGAAATGAAGAAGAAATTAAAGTATTTAAAGAAAAAGGAAGAATTGCTGAATTACGTAAAGCAGCTTCTGATGACTTTGATGGAAATATTGGTATTGGACATACACGTTGGGCAACTCACGGTGTGCCAAACTATGAGAACGCTCACCCTCATCAATCAACATCAGGTCGTTTCATATTAGTACACAACGGTGTTATTGAAAACTATGAACAACTTAAAAATGAATTTTTATCAGGTATCACTTTTAAATCAGATACTGATACTGAAGTTATTGTTGAATTAATTGAACACTTCTCAAACGAAGGATTAACTACAGAAGATGCTTTCAATAAAGTATTATCATTATTACATGGTTCATATGCATTAGGTTTATTAGATGAACAAGATGCTGACACAATTTATGTAGCTAAAAACAAATCACCATTATTAGTTGGTATCGGTGATGGATTTAACGTAATTGCTTCAGATGCAATTGCTATGTTAGCTGTAACAGATACTTATAAAGAATTAGTCGACAATGAAATTGTTATCGTAAAACGCGATGAAGTAATCATCAAAGACCAAGAAGGTAACGTAATCGAAAGAGATAGCTATAAAGCTGAAATCGATGCTTCAGACGTTGAAAAAGGTACTTACGATCACTATATGTTAAAAGAAATTCACGAACAACCAGGTGTTATGCGTAACATTATTCAAAACTACCAAGATGAAGAGGGTAACCTTAAAATCGATAAAGAAATTATTGAAGATGTTGCACAAGCAGATAGAATTTATATCGTTGCATGTGGTACAAGTTACCATGCTGGTTTAGTAGGTAAAGAATATATTGAAAAATGGGCAGGCGTTCCTACTGAAGTACATGTAGCTTCAGAGTTCGTTTACAACATGCCTTTATTATCTGAAAAACCATTATTCATCTTTATTTCACAATCAGGTGAAACAGCAGATAGCCGTGCAGTATTAGTAGAAGCTAAACGTTTAGGTCACAAAGCATTAACAATTACAAATGTACCAGGATCAACTTTATCTCGTGAAGCGGATCATACATTAATTTTACACGCTGGACCTGAAATCGCTGTTGCATCAACTAAAGCATACACAGCACAAATTGCAGTATTAGCAATCCTTTCTCAAGTAGTTGCGAATGCACATAACAAAAATACTGGCGTAGATATTATTCCTGAATTAGCGAAAGTAACAACTGCAATCACTGCAATTGTTGACGATGCGCCTAAAATGGAACAAATCGCTAAAGATTTCTTAGAAACAACACGTAACGCATTCTTTATTGGACGTACAATGGATTACTATGTAGGTCTTGAAGGTGCATTGAAACTTAAAGAAATTTCTTATATCCAAGCAGAAGGATTTGCTGGAGGAGAATTAAAACACGGTACAATTGCATTAATTGAAGAAGGTACACCAATCATTGCATTAGCTACACAAGAAAAAGTTAACTTATCAATTCGTGGTAACGTTAAAGAAGTTGTAGCACGTGGTGCTAATCCATGTATTATTTCTATGGAAGGTTTAGAACACGATCAAGATACGTATGTAATACCACACGTTCATGAAATGTTATCACCACTTGTATCAGTAATCACATTACAATTAATCTCTTACTACGCTGCATTACACAGAGGTTGTGACGTAGATAAACCACGTAACTTAGCTAAATCAGTTACAGTTGAATAGAATGATATTAAACACCTGAGCAAGTAGCTCAGGTGTTTTTTATGTAAATTTTGAATATATTACATACGGGTAAGTATTTATGGTGTTCGTTTGTTAGTAACAAAAGTCCCGTGAAATATAACTAAGGCAGCCCATAGTAACAAATTTTCATTATTCAACATCTCATTATAAATTTTTTGAGCTTTTATATTGAAAAATATACTATAGGGGGGTATAGTATTAATTAAAGAGAGGACGTGATTGTATGAGTGAATATTTACATGAACATACTGTAACACCTAGAACGAAAGAGGAAAAAGATAAAGTGATCAATAGACTAAAACGTATTGAGGGTCAAGTGCGTGGTATTCAAAGTATGGTTGAGGAAGATAGATATTGTGTGGATATATTAGTTCAAATTAGTGCGATACAGTCTGCTTTAAAAAATGTTGGACTTGCGGTAACGGAAAGACATATTAAGCATTGTGTGACGGATGCTATTCAAAATGGTGAAGGCGAAGAAACAATTGATGAATTAATGAGTGTGCTTAAACAATTTTCTAAGTAAGGAGGTTAACGAAATGAGTGAATCTAAACATGTTACTGTTGGTGTAACGGGTATGACATGTGCAGCATGTTCCAATCGTATTGAAAAAGTGTTAAACAGAATGGATGGCGTTGATGCTCAAGTGAATTTATCGACTGAGAAAGCATCCATCACTTTCAATAATGACGCTACAAATTTATCAGATGTAACAAATAAAATTGAAAATCTCGGATACGGTGTCTTAACTGAAAAGGCTGAATTAGATGTTTATGGTATGACATGTGCAGCATGTTCTAATCGTATCGAGAAAGTGCTCAATCGACAAGAAGGCATTACACAAGCAACGGTTAATTTAACGACTGAACAAGCTAATGTTGAATATAATCCTGAAATTATAGATGTTAAAAGTATCATTAATAAAATTAAAAATTTAGGATATGACGCAGCTGCTAAAAGTGATGTTCAAAATAAAACAACGCATAAAGAACAAGAAGTACAGAAAATGAAAACGAAACTTATTATTTCTGCTATTTTATCGTTACCACTTTTATTAACGATGTTTGTGCATTTATTTAATATGCCTATGCCTCATATCTTAATGAATCCTTGGTTTCAATTTATACTAGCAACACCTGTTCAATTTATCATTGGCTGGCAGTTCTATGTTGGCGCTTATAAGAACTTGAAAAATGGTGGCGCTAATATGGATGTATTAGTGGCATTAGGAACAAGTGCAGCATATTTTTATAGTTTATATGAAGCAATCAAAACAATTGGTAATCCATCTTATACGCCGCATTTATATTTTGAAACAAGTGCAGTGTTAATTACTTTAATTTTGTTTGGTAAATATTTAGAAAAACGCGCTAAAAGTCAAACAACCAATTCTTTATCATCTTTATTAAATTTACAAGCTAAAGAAGCAAGAGTTATTCGTGATAATAAAGAAATCATGATACCTATTGATGATGTCGTTGTCGGTGATATATTGAACATCAAACCAGGTGAAAAGATACCGGTGGACGGTATTATTGAAAAAGGTCGTACATCTATAGATGAATCTATGATTACAGGTGAATCTATTCCTGTTGAAAAAACGATAAATGAAGAAGTCATTGGTTCAACGATTAATAAGAATGGTTTAATTCATATTAAAGCAACAAAAGTAGGTAAAGATACGGCACTGGCTTCTATCGTTAAAATCGTAGAAGAAGCGCAGGGATCTAAAGCCCCTATACAAAGATTAGCTGATGTTATTTCTGGATATTTTGTTCCGATTGTTGTTGGGATATCAATCTTAACATTTATCGTATGGCTAACATTAGTAGATCCAGGTCAGTTTGAACGAGCATTAGTAGCAGCAATTGCTGTGATTGTCATTGCTTGCCCATGTGCGCTTGGATTAGCTACGCCAACATCCATTATGGTTGGTACGGGTAAAGCTGCCGAGAATGGCATATTATTTAAAGGTGGCGAACATTTAGAACGTACACACCGATTAAATACAATTGTGCTAGACAAGACTGGTACAATTACAAAAGGTAAACCTGAAGTTACGGATTATACTGGAGACTTAGAAACACTCAGTCTTTTAGCAAGTGCAGAAAAAGGATCAGAACACCCACTTGCTGAAGCTATTGTTGCATATGCTACAGAACAAGAAGTCGCATTAAATGATGTAGACGACTTTGATGCAATACCTGGATACGGTATTCAAGCTACTATTCAGAATAAAGAAATATTAGTGGGTAATCGAAAATTAATGGCAAGACATAGTATCGAAACGAAAGATTTTGAACAAGACATGTCCAATTTAGAATTAGAAGGTAAAACAGCTATGTTAATTGCTGTGGATCACACATTTAAAGGTATTGTCGCAGTTGCAGATACGATTAAAGAAAGTGCACCAGAAGCGATTAAAATGCTTCAAGATGAAGGTTTAGAAGTCGTGATGCTTACAGGTGACAACGAAAGAACAGCTCAAGCTATCGCAAATCAAGTAGGTATTCAAAAAGTCATTTCTGAAGTATTACCAAATGAAAAAGCTGATAAAATTAAAGATATTCAAAGTACTGGCAAAAAGGTTGCAATGGTCGGCGATGGTGTTAATGATGCACCAGCATTGGCAATATCAGATATTGGTATCGCAATAGGGACTGGTACTGAAGTTGCGATTGAAGCGGCAGATGTAACAATTCTTGGTGGAGAATTATTACTTATCCCAAAAGCAATTAAAATAAGTCATGCAACAATTAAAAATATTAAACAAAACTTATTCTGGGCATTCGGCTATAATACGGCAGGTATACCAATTGCTGCAATAGGTATTTTAGCACCTTGGGTTGCAGGTGCTGCGATGGCATTAAGCTCTGTAAGTGTCGTCACAAATGCATTAAGATTAAAAAAAGTTAAATTATAAATACTCATTCACACTCATATATAAATGGGTGTGAATTTTTTTTATGAATCATTTTATTGTAAAATAAAAAGTAATGACAATGCATATAAATATAAATTGTCATGTTCATACTTAAGTCTTACACTTATTCAGCAACATATATTATATAATTAAGTTTCATCATTATGTTTTATTTATTATTATCGAATGTTTATATTTACAAAGCAATAAAAAGAGAAAGATATCAACTTAAAGGAGCAAATTAATGGAGAGTTGGATTACAAGTGTAATGGAACAATTTGGCTACTTTGGTATTGCCTTATTGATATTATTGGAAAATGTTTTCCCACCCATACCATCAGAGGTTATCTTAACATTTGGAGGTTTCATGACCACTAAGTCAGATCTAACAGTCTTAGGTGTAGTCGTTGCATCTACAATAGGTTCTGTAGGCGGTGCGGTCATATTATATTGGATTGGTCGTATTCTAAATGTTGAAAGAATCGAAAGAATTATCGAGAAATGGGGTAAATATCTTAGGTTAACAAAAGAAGATGTAAGAAAAGCGGATGCTTGGTTCGATAAATATGGACCATGGACTGTATTCTTCTGTAGATTTATTCCCCTTATTCGAAGTTTAATATCCGTTCCAGCTGGTATGAGCGGTATGAATCAATGGTTATTTTTAGTATTAACGACAATCGGTACATTGATATGGAATTTAGTATTAGTACTGGTAGGTGCTAAAGTAGGAGATAATTGGCATCAAATCGTCAATTATATGGATGTTTATTCTCACTTTATGTACGCAGTTATTGCAATTGGTATAATTGTATTTGTCATTTGGTTTATTAGGAAGAAGAAAGTTTCATAACTTAAACAATGAAGGTGATACAATGATAACTTTATGTGAGCAGTTAAATGATAGACACTTTGAATTATTAGCATTAGCAGATGAAAATCAACATGCTGTTAGTGATTATGCTTCTAGAGGTCAAGTATATGTTTATCAACAAGATCATCAAGATATCGGAATTGCAGTTGGGTTATTAACGAGACCCAATACATATGAGTTAGTTAATTTAGCAGTTGATCCTCAATTTCAAAATCAAGGTATAGGGAAATTATTAATTGACCATATGATTAATGAAGCGAGAAAATTGCATTGTCATATAATAACTGTTGGAACAGGTAACTCAGGTATTGGGCAATTGAAACTTTATCAACAAGCTGGATTTAGAATGAAATCAATAGATATTGATTATTTTGTAAAGTATTACGAAGAACCTATCTTTGAGAATGGTATTCAATGCAAAGATATGGTGAGATTAGAGATGGAATTGTAATAAAATGGCCTATACGGATTCAATTTTAAAATTGTATCGTATAGGTTTTTTTACTTTTTGAAACAAAGTAGTATACTTTTTATAGTATATAAATTATACTATAGTTAATTAATAAATAAGAAGAGGTGCAAGTTATGTTTCATGGTAAAGATGCAAATTTAGTAAAAGGCATTACATTAAATGTTAAAGATTTAGAAAAAATGACTGTATTTTATGACAGTATTTTAGGTTTAAATATAAAAAGTAAAGATGATAAGCAAACTGTATTTGAAATTGGTAACTCAGGTCATACTATTATATTAAATTTATTAGTGGATGGTAGAGAACCAAGTATGAGAGAAGCTGGATTATTCCATCTAGCAATATTATTACCAACAACTGCCGATTTAGCTGACTTTTTATTACATGCTTCAAGATTAAATGTAAGACTTGGCGCTGGGGATCATATCGTGTCAGAAGCATTGTATTTAAATGATCCAGAAGGAAATGGTCTAGAAATTTATAGAGATAGAGATCCAGAAACTTGGGTATGGAATGATGGAAACGTTAATATGGATACACTTGAAGTAGACGCAGAAGCATTAGTCCAACATGTTTCAACTGAAGGTTGGAATGGTATGCCTGAAGGTGCTAAGATTGGTCACTTACATTTAAAAACAAGCAACATCAATGAAAGTAAAGATTTCTATACTGATACATTAGGATTAAAAATTGTTGTAGGTAATTTCCCTAATGCATTATTTATGTCAACGAAAGATTATCATCATCATATTGCGATTAATACATGGCAATCTAATAAAAAACGTGAAGATTTAGATCATAGTTACGGACTAGCTAATATCGATATGCAAATACCGAATAGAGCACCTGAAGTATTGATTTCGCCAGATGGATTAAGATTCGATATTAATCCAGAATAAGCATGATAAAATTTAGCCTTCCTATCCAATCACCTTTAATATAAGAGATGTTTCATGTACAATAAGTGAATATTCTAAATTCTTATATTAAAGGGGATGTAAGTATGCTTCTTGATTTGAAACATATTAATTGGATTAGAGAAGGCAAATACATATTAAAAGATATTTCTTGGGAAATAGTAGATGGAGAACATTGGGTGTTATACGGACTAAATGGTGCAGGTAAATCTACTATTCTCGATATTATTAACGCGTATACTGCTCCATCATCTGGGGAATTTGAAATACTAGATATGAAACAAGGAAGACCAGGTTATTCAGCAGATGGCATTAGAAGACAAATAGGTTATGTTTCGTCATCTTTATTTAAGAAAATGAGACAACAGGACAATGCTTTTACAACAGTCATTAGTGGTGCTTATGCGTCAATTGGTGTTTATGAAGAACCTACTGAAGAAATTAAAGAAAAAGCGAAACATATTTGTGAAACACTAGGTATTACACATTATATAAATAGAAGGTTTGAAACGCTATCACAAGGTGAACAAACGCGCGTATTAATAGGTAGAGCATTAATGTCTGAACCGAGGTTGCTCATTCTTGATGAACCAACAAATGGATTAGACTTTGTAGCGCGTGAAGATCTGTTAGAAAGAATTGAGTATATCGGACAAGATAGTGATGGACCAACCATTATTTATGTGACACATCATTTAGAAGAAGTCTTACCGATCTTTAAAAACATACTTTTATTGAAAAATGGTGAAGTATTCAAATCAGGTAATATTCAAGCGCTATTAAACAGTGATAATATGAGTAACTTATTTGGAATTGATGTAGATGTTGAGTTTAAAAATAATAGACCAATTTTATCTAAAAAGTAACATGTATTTAAAAAAATTGCCTTTACGCTGTGAGCATGAAATAATAGATATTGATAAATGATATGGAGGATTCAACATGACGACTCAAGCAGTTTTTTTAGATATGGACGGGACAATTTTAAATGAAGACAACAGAGTAACGAATCATACAAATGATGTTATTCAAGAAGTTAGACAAAAAGGCATTAAAGTATTTATTGCGACAGGAAGAGCATATGATGAAATTCCATATTTAGTACCAGAGAACTTTGAAGTTGATGGTATCTTATCTTCAAATGGTGCAGTAGGATATATTAATGGAGAAGAAATATTTAAACATCAGTTACCTATGGAAACAGTACATAAACTTGTGGAATTAGCAGAAGAACATCAAATTTATTATGAGTTATTTCCATATTATAAAAATCGTATCGCCTTAAAACGTGATAAAACGTTATTACTTTCTGAAATCCAAACAGATGAATTAGGAGATGTAGAGCGTAACGAATGGAAATCTCGACAAGAAGCTTTAAGTGAAAAAATTAATTGGGTTGATGAAATACCTGAAGATGCTTATTCTAAATTTTATTTCTTCAAAAAATACGAATCAGAAATTAAAAAATGGGAAGAACTTATCGTACCAATGAAAGAAGAATTAGATATTTCAATATCTCATTCAACAACTTGTAATTTAGAAACAATGCCTATAGGTGTTAACAAAGCGACAGCTATTCAATCGACTTTAGACTATTTAGGAATTGCAGAAGATACTGAAACATTTGCGATTGGTGATAGTGATAACGATAGACAAATGCTCGAGTTTGTAGACAATCCAATTGTTATGAAAAATGCACCTGATCATATTAAAGCGTTAGGTAGTGAAGTTACGAGACGTACAAATGTAGAAAATGGTGTCGCTGACTTTTTAAGCCAAAAGTTTTTAATTAATTAAATCAATATATGAAACCATGTCCCTTATAAAGGAGCATGGTTTTATTTTATGAACGATAAGGTTGCCAACAATATATTTTGTGTGATTGTTTTATATACATTTGGATATAATATAATGAGTGATGTTTTAAAGGGGTGATGAAATGATTAAAACAGTAGTATATGACTTATATGGCACGCTTTTTGATATAGATAGTGTGAGAGAAAAATGTGAAAAGTTATTCCCGGGAAATGGAGATAGAATTGCTAAAGCATGGCGATATAAACTAATTGAGTACACACACGTGAGACAATTAGTGGATGAATATAAACCATTTAGTAAAGTGATTCGTGATTCACTAGAGTACGTACTCAGCAGAAATGATTTTGATTATTCATTGAAAGAAATTAACGAATGTATGGCAGCATATAATCAATTAACGCCATTTCCAGAAGTCACACACACATTAAAAGAATTATCAGAAGTTGATCAAATCATATTTAGTAATGGTAATAAAGACATGATAGAACAAGTGTTAGATTATTCAAATATCAAGAGTTACTTTAAGTTTATTTTGTCTCTTGAAGAGTTTGGGGTGTATAAACCAGATTCTAATGGATATGCTTTGCTAGAAGAAAATATTCCATATAATAAAGATGAAGTACTATTTGTATCGTCAAATAAATGGGATATTGTTGGTGCACAAAAGTTTGGATTTCAAACGGCATGGGTTAATCGTAACTTTAGTGATTTTGAATATATAGAGGTTAAACCCGACTTTGAATTACAATCCTTATATAGTATTAAAGATTTATTATAAAAAAAGCGCTCAATCTATTGAATCTAGATTGAGCGCATTATATGTAATCAAATAGGATTACTGGTTATTTGGAGGGTAAAGTGCATTTTTATTTTTATGATAGAAGTTCATTACACTTCCGTAAATGAAGTATGAAACAATAAACATAAAGATAAAGTACACAATATATCCAAGTACCGCGAATATAACTTGTAATACTGCTGGCATAAATGAAACAACAACTGCAACTACGATACCAATAATAGCTAAAACAATATATGCAACAACAACATAAAGTAAGTTGCTGAATAATAATTTCCAAGCATTATTAGGACCTTTACTTGTAATATTCCAACCAATTGAGAATTTAGTGAATGTTGGTAACGATCTTTGATCAATATGAACAAGTACTGTGTTCATAATAAATATCACTACATAATATAATGGAATAAACACTGCGAATAGAACTAATATCATAAATAACATGATAATTACAAATGATATAGACATTGCGCCGAAAGCTTCACTTGAACCGCTTGGTTGCATAATAGCCATAGATGTTCCGAATATTGCAAAGAAGATTAGTTCAACAACTAATACGACAATATAAATCGCTATGTACATTGCAACACTGATCACACCTATAATAACTGTAAGTTTTAATGTTTTAACGTAGTTTCCTTTTCGTAAGAACATAAATAAATCACTAAAGTTTGGCCCAATACCTAAGTCTGTATCTTTGTAGTATTTAATCATGCCATAAGCTAAAGGAATTAAAACAAAGATATATAAACCAAGTGTTAATAAAAAGCCGAGTACCATAGTGACAAAGAATATCGCTAATCCTCCGCCAGAAGGTTCACCTGAAAAGTCTTGTGATGAAGCGAGTGAGACACCACCGATTAAGAATAATACACCCGGAATTAACATTATGAGAACCATAACGATTGATGCTAAAATAGAAAATAGAATAGTTTTTAAATGGAATCCCTGTCCATTTCTAAAGTAATCCAATTGGAACTTGAACATATGATTCACCTCTTGTCTTTTTGTATCATTAGGGTACCATAAAAAACTATGAAAATGTCATTTAATTGTCAAAAACTTTCTTGCATTTGCGAATTTTTTGTAAAGAGCTATAAGCACTTTATTTGATATCCTACGTTATAACTCATATATTTGAGGTATATTAGTTATAGGAGTGAGCTATGAAAAAGTTATTCCGTTTCATTATCTACCTTGCAACATGGGTCGCTATCATAACGATGGTATTGCTGTTTAAAAGCCAAGGTGGATTCGATTTTTTTAATCATTATGTTGAAGATGTAAAGAAGCAGATGAAAGAAAAAGAAGTAGCGATTCGCACAGAACAAATTAAAAAGAATGATAAAACAGATGACCGTTCGCTTGGTAATTTTTATCAAGAAGGTCAATGTACATTTTATGTATTTGAAGAAAGATTGAAAATTGATAAAAAAATTAGTTCATCATGGGGTGACGCTAAACATTGGGATGACCGTGCAAAAGAAGAAGGCTATAAAGTGAACGGACAACCTAGTGAAGGCTCAATCTTGCAAACTGATTATGGTGAACTAGGACACGTCGCAATAGTTGAAGAAGTAAAAAATGATGGTTCAATTGTTGTTTCTGATATGAACTATAAAAAGCCATATGAAGTGACTTCAAGGTTAATCACGCCAGATAGATTACACAACTATCGTTTTATACATGAAAAAATTTAAAGGAGTGTTTTATAATGAAGATTTTCGTAATAGGTGCTAATGGACAAATAGGAAGACATTTAGTTAAAGATTTAGTAGCAGAAGGCAATGAAGTTGTTGCAGGTATTAGAAAAAACAGTCAAGCAAGTTTCTTTGAAGAATTAGGAGCAACAACAGCACCACTAGATCTTGAATATGACGATATCAATGACATTTCTGAAAAAATAAAAGATGCAGATAAAGTTGTGTTTACAGCAGGTTCAGGTGGACATACTGGTGCAGACCAAACAATTATTATTGACTTAGACGGTGCAGTTAAATCCATTGAAGCAAGTAAAATAGCAGGTACGAAACATTTTGTACTCGTATCTTCATTTGATACGAGAAGATCAGCTTTTGAAGGAGATTTAAAACCTTATACAATAGCTAAACACTATGCAGATGAACATTTAAGAAACGCTAATATACCATATACAATCGTTCATCCTGGTGCGCTAACAAATGATGATGCTATCGGAACAGTTACTTTAGCAGAAGAAGTAGAACGTGGAAAAATACCTCGTAAAGATGTAGCGACTGTCTTGGTTGAAGTATTAAACAATGATGAGAAAATTGGTCAAGAATTCCAAGTCGTTTCAGGAGATGTTGAAATTAAAGAAGCGGTTGATCAATTTAATCAATAATCATAAAGGAGTATTATGATGGTTAAATTCGCAATTTTAACAGATATACATGGAAATATCGATGCATTAAACGCAGTACTTTCAGATATCGATAATCGAACGGATATAGATCACATATATAACTTAGGTGATAATATTGGTGTTGGCCATTGTACTAACGAAGTTCTTGAAACCGTAACAAGCAGAAAAGATATGACATACATTGCAGGCAATCACGACGAAGCGATTATGTCAGTCGTTAACAATGAGCCATATCCAGAAAGTTTGAAAAGTAAGTTCTATGAACATCATCAATGGATAGTAGAACATTTAGACAGTAAATATTATACCTTTTTAAATGAACTTAAACGTGAAGTTACAAAAGAAATAGACGGTTTAAAATTTTATTTCACACATTATCGAATACTCGAAGAAAATATGGATAAGCATATTAGTGAAGATCCATTTGAACCAATTGTAGATCCTTCGTTAAAACATGTACACGGATTATTTAACGGCGTAGATGCGGATTTTGTTACATTCGGACATAATCACGTGTTACATCACTTTGATGATATTGAAACAATATATTTTAATCCAGGATCAGTAGGATTAAATAACGGTGCATACGCTGTGTATGGCATTGTAGAAGTTAAAGATGGTGCCATAAACGTAGAAAGAGTCAAAGTACCTTATGATAATCAACCATTCTTAGAAGGATTCGATGATAAAAAAGTACCAGGCAAACAATTAATCTTTGAATCATTCATATAGAAGAAAACAGCCACAACATTGATGTTGTGGCTGATTTTTTTACTGAGATGGATTAAAATGGAAATGAATAAACTTATAAAGAAGGTGAACCATTGAAAAAGAACTATTATTCAGTGATTGGATCTCTTATAGGTAGAACATACATAAGTCCTCAAGATATCCAAAAATATGAAACATATAAAAAAGGAAAAGAAGGTGAAAAGAAGTTTTTAGAAATATTAAAATCTATTGATCAATTAGAGTTCATATATAATTTACAACTACAAAGTACTCAAAATTATCAATTTGATTTTATAGTTATCACTGATAAGATTATCTATCAATTTGAAATCAAAAATTATTTTGGTAAATATGAATTTAATAATGGTAATTTGATTTGTGATAACGGATTTGTAATTAAATATCCGTTAGCTCAATTAGATAGAAATGACTATATCCTAAATAAAGTACTTGATAAATTAAATATAGAAAGAACAATAAAAAGCTATATAATATTTATTAACGGAAATTTCAGTATGAAAGGCAAAATAGATGAAGAAACAATTATTTTACCAAACCAGTTAAATAAAGTAAGACATCTCCTTAAAAACAGTAACTCTCCAAATAATTCTATAATAAAAACCACATTACAAAATCTCCATACACCTTTTGAAGATGATTATCATCAATATCCGAATTATGAATTTAACAAATTAAAACCTGGTATAAGATGTACACAATGTAACAATATAATAGATACACCACTGAAAAATAAAAAGAAAATAATCACTTGTTCTAACTGTTTTAATGAGATACCTAGAAAAGAACTTATTTTAAATACTTTAGACGAATTAATGTATTTGAAAGGAGCACCATTCGGTATGAAAGAAGCAAGGAAGTGGTGTAATGGTGTACATAGAAATACACTTTCATATATTATGAAAGGACATTTTAAAATGATTACACAAGGAAATACTAAAGTATATTATAAGTAAGTTATGGCCTATCATAAATTTGAGTTTGAATAGTGTGATGGGGTACTGAATCTAGGTATGGCGCACGAAGACTGAGAGATATCGTGCACTAAGGTACAAAATAATGGTGTATCGCACGAAGACTGAGAGATATCGTGCGATAGGGTACAAAATCCAGGTGTATCGCACGAAGACTGAAAGATATCGTGCGCTAAGGTACAAAATAAGGGTGTATCGCACGAAGACTGAGAGATATCGTGCGGTAGGGTACAAAATTAAGGTGTATCGCACGAAGACTGAGAGATATCGTGCGCTAAGGTACAAAATAAGGGTGTATCGCACGAAGACTGAGAGAGATTCCTATACCAAATTATATAAAGTAAAAAAACTAGAACAAATTAGGTATATATACCTAAATGTACTAGTTTTTCTAATGTACGTGTTCTGTTTGTTCCATGCAACAGAGTAGGGAACTGTCATGTTGATGATCTGGTGTTTCTAATTGGATTGTTGCATGCTGTATAGATTTATGAATAAGTTTATGATTGATTTCTTCTATTATATTGTCGCATTCCTGTACAGTCTTATCTTTATCTACGACTGCGTGGCAACTTAATGCTGTTAAGTCACTTGTAATGGACCATATATGCAAATCATGTACTTCTATTATATCTGGATGCGACTTGATCGTTTCAGATATTTCATGAACATCGATATTTGATGGTGTTCCTTCCATCAATACATTTAATGCAGACTTTGTAACACCATATCCGCTTCTAATAATTAATAGTGCCACAATAACACTTGCTATCGGGTCAGCTAATTTCCAACCGAATGCAATCATAATGAGTGCTGCTACGATTGCGCCAACTGAACCTAATAAATCTCCGAGTACATGAATGAATGCACCACGCATGTTTAAGTTGTCTTTCGTATCAGATCCTTTAAACATTAACCAAGCAATGAATATATTCACAAGTAAACCGATTGTACTTATAATTAACATTCCAGTTGAAGCGACTTCTGGTGGATCAATGAATCTTGAAATGGCTTCATAAAAGATATAAATACTAATGACAATTAACAAGACACCGTTAATTAAAGCAGCTAAAATTTCAAATCTCTTATAGCCATATGTCTTATTCTTATTTGCAACACGTTCACCAAATTTAAATGCCATTAATGCAATAAAGAGTGAAATGGCGTCGCTTAGCATATGACCAGCATCAGATAGTAAAGCTAAACTATTTGTAATATATCCACCAATCACTTCAACTATCATAAATACAGCAATGATAATAAATGAAATGAGCAGTATTTTTTTATTATTTGTATGAACATGATTGTGTTCATGTCCATGATGTTCATGTCCCATGAAAACACCTCCTAAATTGTTAATGTTTGGCATGCTCGATGGCTTGTTTTAATAATAAGATAACGTGATCATCATCGATTGAGTAATAAATACTTTTACCTTCACGTTCAAATTTAACAAGTCTAAGGTTCTTTAAAAATCTTAATTGGTGCGACACGGAAGATTGACTGAGTGAAAGTGTTTCAGCTATACAACCTACAGAATGTCTTCCAGTACATAATAAATGTAATATCTTTACGCGAGTTGGATCGCTTAATGCTTTAAAAGTTTGTGATACAAGTAATAATGTTTCATCATCTAAAATAGTATTTGTAGTCATATTATTCTCCTAACATATGAATATATGTTCATATGTTAATCTTATTGAAATTTATGGTATCTGTCAAATTATTATAAATTGACAAAATAGCTATATTTGTGAGATGTTCACTTAAAGTAAATTTTTTGGAGGATACTATGGTGAAAATACATGGCTTAACTGTAGATAATGAATCTAGATGTGAACATTATCAAACCCCGCTAGATATCATCGCGATTAAATTTAAATGTTGTGATAAATTCTATCCTTGTTACAAGTGCCATAATGAATGTGAAAAGCATGACATTAAGAGATGGGATCAATCTGAATTTGATGAACACGCGATACTATGTGGTGTTTGTAAAGAAACGATGTCCATCAATGATTATATGTTAAAAGAGGTATGCCCAAATTGTGATGCTCGCTTTAATCACCGATGCAAGTATCACCATCATTTATATTTTAAAATTTAAGTTGGTTTTCTATTTTAAAGGTAATTTATTACAAAACATGTTATAATATTTTTGACTTTAAAAATTTAACATTGAAATGAATGTGAATGTTGCATAGAGAGAAAAGGAGGACATTGAATGAAGGATTTGATTAAAGGTCATATATTAAGTGGCGAATTTGATACTGCATATAGATTGATGTCCGAAGTGGATTTCTTAGAATTTGAAGAACACTTTATTTCAGCAGCTCACGAAGAAGAAAGTACGATGTTTTATACATTTATATTAGACTGTATTAAGAAGGAAGAAACAAGTGAACTTCATGACTTAGCGTTCTTGTTACACGTTTATCCATATAGTGAACATGATGGCGCATTTCATTCAGCATATTATCATGCTGAAAGATCGATGATTTTAACAGATCATAAAGAAGTTAAGAGTTTATTACAAATGCTTCTATTACATGCTATACCGGAACCTTTACTTTCTGACAAACAAGCTTTTGATATAAGTAAGCAAATACTTAAGATAGACCCAGAAAATAAAGTTGCTAGAAATATAATGAAAGAAACAGCAAAGAGAATGGACCAAGTAGTGGTAGATTTTTCACAACTATCCAAATCTCAAAATGCATAAACCTAGTCTTTTGACTAGGTTTATTTTTTATGGCATTATAGACAAGTTACAAAATAAAATTTAGGAGAAAAAAATGGAGAATCAGTTTAAAAGAAAAATAATTATGATTGTCTTTTTAGTTGGTACATTTTTCATGATTTTAAATGAAACGCTCTTAAATATTGCATTAAAAGAATTAATGTCAGTATTTGATGTAGATGCACCAACTGTCCAATGGATGGCAACTGGTTTCATGTTAGTAATGGGTGTACTAACGCCATTGTCTGCAATCGTAAATCAATGGTTTACAACGAGACGGTTATTTTTAGGGTTAGTAACAATATTTTCTATCGGGACTTTAACAGCCGGGTTAGCCGTTAACTTCCCAATGTTATTAGTAGGTAGAATGATTCAAGCAGCTGGAACGGGACTTATGATTCCAACTGTCATGAATGCAATGCTCATGCTATACAATGAGAGCGAACGCGGGAAAATTATGGGTCAATTCGGATTAGTCATTATGTTTGCACCTGCATTAGGACCAACGTTATCTGGTGTTATTGTTGATTATTTAGGATGGAGATGGTTATTTTTAATCGTTATCCCATTCATGCTATTTACGTTTATATTCGCATATAGATATTTACAAAACGTTGGAGAAGTTACAAGACCAAAAATTGATGTCTTTTCAATCATTTTATCAACAATTGGTATTGCAACTATTATATATAGTGTTTCTTCTGTGAGTAGTACAGAAGGCGGATTCTCAAGTTCTTCAATATATATCACACTCATCATCGGTATCATTACAATGATACTATTTGTCTTTAGACAACTTAAATTAGAAGAACCTTTATTAGATTTAACAGTGTTTAAATATCACAATTATACTAAAGGCGTTATCATTTTCGTAGTCGTTATTATGACAATGTTTGCTTCTGAAATTGTAATGCCAATGTATTTGCAAGGTCCTATGGGTTTCAGTGCTAAAGTTGCTGGACTGATCTTGTTACCAGGTGCTTTATTAAATGGTTTCTTGTCACCTTTTATGGGTGCAATATTTGATAAAATTGGTCCTAGAAAACTTGTTGTACCAGGTTTAATCATATTGTTATGTGTATCAATATTTTATTCAACAATTCATCCAGGTATCTCGGTTTGGGTATTTGTGATTGTATATATTATATTAATGATTAGTATTTCTGCAGTATTGATGCCAGCTAATACAAATGCATTGAACGCTTTACCAAAAGAAATGTATCCACATGGAACGGCTGTATCTAACATGTTACAGCCAATTGGTGGCGCATTAGGTATTGCGATTTTTGTAAGTATTATGAACGGTGGACAAAGAGCAGCATTAGAAGGTATCAAGAACCCAACAGTTGATCAAATCAATCATGCTATGACACAAGGTATTCATCAGTCATACTGGTTTGGTATCATTTTACTTGCACTAGCAGTTATTGTTGGCTTTACAGTTACAAGAGCAAATTATAGTCAATCAATTAAAGATAATTCATAAAGATATTAAAGAGAAAGCGGGACAGAAATCTAATTTGTACAAATTAGATTTCTGTCCCGCTCATTTTTTGGAATACTTTCGTGAATAGTGGGTATACATCATTATGTTGAACAAAATGATGAGGAGGAAAGTTTGTGTCAAATTTGAAAGAAGCAACAAAAATAGGATTTGCTTATGTTGGGGTTGTCGTAGGTGCTGGATTCTCAACAGGGCAAGAGGTGATGAAATTTTTTACTCACTATGGTTTATACGGATATTTAGGTGTTATTATATCTGGTATAATGTTGGCGTTTTTTGGTAGACAAGTAGCTAAGATTGGTACGGCATTAGATGCAGATGATCATAGCTCAACGATTAATTATTTATTTGGTAAAGCAGGTATCGTTATAGATTATGTATTAATATTTTTCTTATTCGGTATATCAGTAACGATGATAGCTGGCGCTGGATCAGCATTTAATGAAAGCTTTGGAGTGCCAACTTGGTTAGGTGCTTTAATTATGTGTATTGTTATATATATCACGCTTTTATTAGACTTCGATAAAATTGTAAAAGCACTAGGTGTCGTAACACCGTTTTTAATCATTGTTATTTTAATAATAGCAGGTTACTTCTTTGTGAATGGCCAAGTAGGCATATCTGAAATTAACGATACGGTTGAATCACCAAGTCTTTTCTGGGGAATTGTTCAAGGATTTATTTATGGTGGTTTAGCCTTCTCAGTAGGATTTAGTACATTAATTGCCATTGGTGGAGATGCTGATAAGCGACGTATTTCAGGCTTAGGTGGCATTATTGGTGGTATTATATATTTAATATTATTAGCACTTATCAATGCTGGATTATTAGTTGAATATCCTAATATTAAAGATATTGAGATACCAACGTTAGAACTCGCTAGAACAATTTCACCTATTATTGGGTTTGCATTATCAGTGATTATGCTTATGGTTATGTACAACACGATTTTAGGACTTATGTACTCATTTACGGCAAGATTTACTGTACCGTTTTCTAAAAAATACGTTGTATTATTGACGATATCTATGGTTCTCGCTTATGGCTTAAGCTTTGTAGGTTTCTCATCACTTATTGATAAATTATATCCAGCTATGGGTGTTATAGGTTTAGTGATTTGTGCTGTAATTGTTGTTAAATATATTAGTCGTAAAAGAGATAACAAAAAACATATCGCATAAAATAATTGAATATGTTAAACTATCTTCTTACATGAGGAAGTGAACATATGAAAAGGAAAAAACGACGATTGTTTATATTGATTGTAGCGATCATCGTTGTTGTAAGTGGGTTTTACGGTTATAACAAATATCAGGAACATAAAGAAAGGGAAGCACAATTACAAGCTCAAAGAGCCAATCAATTATTACTAAACAATAAAAAAGTAAAATTGATACGTGATGTATCTTATGGACACAGTGCACCAAATAGTCAAATGGATATTATTATGCCTTCAAAAATGAAAAAAGGTGAGAAATTGCCAGTCATATTTTGGACGCATGGTGGTGGTTTTATTGCGGGAGACAAAAGGCATAAGAATCCATACTTGGCACAAATTGCTGAAAAAGGATATATCATTGTAAATGTTAATTATGCTTTAGCACCTGATTACCAATATCCGACACCAATACAGCAATTAGATCAAGCTACTAAATATACATTAAAACATAGAAATAAATTTAATATCGATTACAGACAAATCGTATATGGCGGAGATTCTGCAGGTGCCCAAATTGCCAGTCAATATGTGGCTTTACAAACAAATGATAAATTGCAACAACAAATGCGTATGAAGCCAAGTATAAAAAAAGACTATTTAAAAGCTGCCATTCTGTTTGGTGGGTTATATAATATGCAAACTGTAAGATCTACAGAGTTTCCTAGAATTGATTTATTTATGACGAGTTATACGGGTACTAAGGAATGGGAACAGAACTTTGCGAGAATTAATCAACTATCTACTGTTGATCAAGTTACAAAAGATTATCCACCTACATTTTTAACGGTTGGAGATGCTGACCCATTTGATCCACAAAATAGAGAATTTGATGAAGTCCTTAAAAAGCAAGGTGTTCAAACGACTACAACATTCTTTGATGGTACGCACGGTTTACGTCATCAATACCAATTCCATATGAACTTGAAAGAATCTAAGAAGAATTACAATAACGTCTTGATGTTTCTAGGGGCTAATACGAAACAGTCACCATATGAAAACAATGCGAATCAAGATTCTGAAACAGTGATTAAAAAAGATAAATAATAAAAAAGGCAAACTACGCGAAATACGTGATGAGTTTGCCTTTTTTTATAATAATTTTGCCATCATAAATTCATCGTAATATTTATCATTAAAATACAATGTTTGTTCTTTCTTTCCTTCTACTTTAAAACCAAATTTCTCATATAATCGGTATGCAGGTTCATTCTCCGTAACGACTGTTAACTCTAGTCTATGCAGTTGTCTTCTCACCGCCCAAGCTTCAGTTTCTTGTAATAGTTTATATCCAATCCCTTTATTTCTAAATGTCGGAAGTAGACCCATTGCAATTTTAGCAGCATGACGATTTCGATTCGTTTTGCCACCTTGAATAGTTACATAACCAATTAATGTGTCATTTAATTCCGCAACAATGATTGTAGAGTTACTTGTCGTAATCATTTCTTCTAGAAATAAAGTTTGGTTTTGTATAGATATTTGATGTTCTCCTGGATTAAAGAGTAAATATTCGGATTGATTAATCACACTATCTAACAATTTATTAAAGTTTTCAACATCATTTATTCGAATTTCGCGTATGATTTCTTTCATAAAATGTCTCCTATTTCTATTTATAAATTACAATCAGTGGTATATTTATGGTAATTAAACAATAATTTATAAATAGTATAACACATATGTAAAGTCCGAATATAAAGGAGTGCTTAAAATGAAAGCGAATGTACTCATCTCAGGTGGATCAGGGTATATAGGCAAGCATTTAATCAGTACGTTAAAAGATATCGGAAATCTTTATACGATTACAAAGTATGAATCAGATATGATAGATGATGAAGTTACTTGGAGAAAATGTGATATTTTTGTAATTAAAGATATGATTGAAGCATTGAAAAATATAGATATTGCAATTTATTATTTAGATCCAAACAAGAAATCAGCAAAGTTAACACAAAGTACTGCCCGTAATTTAAACATCATTGCGAGTCATAATATGGCAAAAGCATGTAAAGTAAATAATGTTAAAAAAATTATATATATTAAAGGTTCGCCTTTTGATATAGAAACGATGGAAATATTAAGTTCAACCGGTATTGAAGTTCAAGTGACAGAACAATCTATTAAGCGACCAGCTGTATCGATAGAATTACAGAAGTCTAAAATAGATGACGTTAGAAGTGTTGATAGAATGCCCATTCCTTATAAATGGGATTTAGAAGATGTTGTGAAATACTATTTCCAATGGTTACAAGAAACAAGTGGCACGTTAGTAAGAACAGAATTAATTGGAGATATTTATTATGTTTATTTTCAACATCGCAGTAAACCATTATTAAAATTAAAAAGAGTACATCCAAATATTGATGAAGATATTATACAGTTCAAAGTTATTGGCGGTTCACTTACTGTAGATTTGTATGAAGATAACGGCATGTTAGAATTTAGAAAGTTAAGGTTAACAAATGAGTTTATAGTTCATTTATTTAATTATGTACCAAGATTACCTTGGAGTATATATTATTTATCACAAGCACCTATTCATAATGTAACGATGAAGGGATTCGAAGTTGATTGTAGAATTAAAGATTTTCAACTGCGCAGTATAGCGGGAGAAGTTAAAAAATATACAAAGTAGAGGGATAGTATGGAATTACTAATAATTGAAGATGATGAAACTTTATTTAATGCTATGAAGCAACAACTAGAAAAATGGGATTGGTCAGTACATGGCATAAATGATTTTGGTGCCGTGTTTGAAGAATATAAAACATTGCAACCAGACATGGTCATTATAGATATACAGTTACCTCAATATGATGGATTCTATTGGTGTCGTGCGATAAGAAAACAGTCCAATATACCGATTGTATTCTTATCTTCAAGGGATCACCCGATGGACCAAGTCATGAGTATGGAACTGGGTGCTGATGACTTTATACAGAAACCATTTCACACGGAAGTGTTAGTTGCTAAACTACAAGCAATTTATAGAAGAGTTTATCAATATAATAAAGATGAGCCTAGAATTAAATTATGGCATAAAGCACGCGTGGATTATGGTAAACATATAATTGAAAAGAACGATATTGAAATTTCGTTAACTAAAAATGAAATGTTTATTTTAGAGATTTTACTGAATCATAAAAATGAAATCGTGAGTAGAGATACGATTATCACTGCTTTATGGGATGATGAACAATTTGTGAGTGACAATACATTAACGGTTAATGTTAATCGATTAAGAAAGAAACTTACTGAAATTGGCTTCAATGATTTAATTGAAACTAAAGTAGGTAAAGGCTATATAGCGCACGAGCCGGAGGGATAAAATGATTAAGTCATTTCTGAAAGAAAGATGGATTTGGATATTACTTTTTTTAGTCATGCAGGCAATTATACTGTTAACAAGTTGGTTAGATGTAGCCTTTTCATTTAAAAGCGCTTTATACTTAATTGGTATAAATTTGATTATTTTTATAGTGTTTATATGGTTAGTTTTTACGAAAGAAACAAGATTTTATCGTGCATTAAAAAGTGATATACCGATTAAAGAAATTGAACATAAAGAATTGAATCAATCAACTTATGAAAAGATTGTTTTTGATTATATTCAACTTTATGATGAGCGTACGAGACGTACTATTCATAATCAAAATAAAGAAATACAAGCAACTAAAAATGATTTATTAGATTGGATACATGAAGTCAAAACACCCATAACCGCAATGAAATTATTACTAGATCAAATCGAAGAACAAGCTCTAAAAAAGAATTTATTATATGAGTGGAGCAGAATCGACTACTTATTGGATCAACAACTTTATATTAGACGTTTAAGCTCTAAAGGTAACGATTTTTATTTTGGTCATTATGATATAAAAGAAATGGTTATTAAAGAGATTCAACATGCACGCAATATCAGCATGGCTAAAGGCATAGGGTATGATATACAAATTGAAGACGAAAAAGTATATACAGATGAGAAATGGTGTCGTACTGTCATTAGACAGCTGATAAGTAATGCTCTGAAATATACTGAGAATAAAGATATTATCATTTCAACTTATGAGCAGCACGATCAAACATACTTGAAAATTCAAGATTTTGGGCGAGGTATTAAAGTGAGAGATTTACCACGTATTTTTGAAAGGGGCTTTACTTCAACGACAAATAGGCGTGAGTCAACAGCCACTGGAATGGGACTTTATTTAGTTAAAGAGATTACTGAAGGATTAAGTATTAAAGTCAATGTTAAATCTACTTATGGTGAAGGTACGACTGTATTGCTTATTTTTCCTCAACCAAATGATTTAACAACAATAGAACAGGCAAGTGACAATAATGTCACTTCAAACTTAAAAATGTACGATGAATCAAAGGAAGAATCGTAAAAAAGGCTATATTATGGAATCATAAACAAATTTCAAAGGAGTTTTGAATATGAGTATATTAAAAACTGAACAACTCGTTAAAGTTTATGGTTCTAAAAAAAATCAACAAGAAGTGTTGAAACAAATAGATATGACTGTTGAAAAAGGTGAATTCATTAGTATTATGGGACCATCTGGTTCAGGAAAGACGACACTTTTAAATGTATTAAGTTCCATCGATTATGCGACAACGGGGCAAATTGAAATAAATGGTCATCAACTACAAAACATGAATAATAGACAAATGTCTAATTTCAGAAAAAAAGAGCTCGGATTTATATTCCAAGAATATAATTTGCTTAATACGCTTACCGTGCAAGAAAATATTATGTTACCACTAACGATTCAAAAAGTTTCTAAAAAAGAAGCGCAAATTAGATTTGAAGAAATTAGCAAGGCGTTAGGTATTTTAGATATACAAAATAAATATCCTAGTGAAATCTCTGGTGGTCAAAAGCAGAGGACTTCAGCAGCAAGGGCATTTATAGCACAGCCATCTATTATATTTGCTGATGAGCCTACTGGTGCATTAGATTCTAAATCTGCATCAGATTTACTTAACAAATTAAATCAAATGAATCAGACAACACAATCAACAATTGTAATGGTTACACATGATTCATCAGCAGCAAGTTATTCAAACAGAGTCATATTCTTAAAAGATGGTAAAATTTATTCTGAACTTTATAAAGGAGACGATGATAGAGAGACTTTTTACAAAGAAATCATCAAAACACAAAGTGTGTTAGGTGGTGTTGTAAATGAGCTTTAATCAAATTGTTATTAAGAATTTAAGACGAAACATTCGACATTATAGTATGTATGTCTTTTCAATAACGATGAGTGTCATGCTCTTTTTCGGATTTGTCACGTTAAGGTTCTCTGAAGATTTAAATAGTGTTCAATCAGGTATTAGAGTTGGCGCAGCTATTAAAGTAGGCGTAACAATACTGACGATTATCATCGTTATATTTCTTCTTTATGCCAACAAACTATTTATTAAGAGAAGATCGAGAGAAATGGGATTGTACCAATTAATTGGTATGACAAAGCGTGAAGTCTTTAAAATATTTGCTTTAGAAAACTTTGTATTATTCACATTAACAGCTGTGATTGGATCTATTCTAGGATTTTTCTCTTCTAAAATATTATTGATGATTTTATATAAAATCATCGGCGTTCAACAAGAAGCACATTTGAATTTTAGTATAGAAGCTTTCGTTCAAACGATTATACTCATGATTGCGATTTATATCATTATCTCTTTTCAAAATGCAATATTTATAAAAAGAAAGACAATTTTAGCACTTATGCATGAATACAATGCTACAGATACTAAAATTAAGAAAATTAAACTATATGAATTAATTTTTGGTGCAATTGGTATCGTCATGATTGTTAGTGGCTACTATTTATCAAGTGTCATGTTCGATAATCTTAGTAATGCAGGAATGACAACATTATATATAAGAATGCTCACAATATTATTCTTAACAATAGTGGGTGCATACTTGCTCTTCAGATGTTCAATTTCACTGATATTTAATACAATTCGTAAATATAAAAAAGGTATGTTAAGCGTAACAGATGTTGTTTCAACTTCATCTATTATGCACAAAATGAAAACAAATGCTTTATCTCTTACGATTATCGCAATTGTGTCAGCTATGTCAGTTGGTCTGCTAGCGTTAAGTTACGTGCAATATTACAATGCCGAAGAAACAGCTCGTAGCACGGCACCAGATGATTATATTTTTGTAAATAGAGATGCTAATCAACAATTTAAAAATGCCTTAGATGCTGAACATATCCAATATAAAGAGCGTAATTATAACATAGCGCGTTATGTCATTGATGACAGAAAAGTGCTGAAGAATGCTAATCAAACAACTGGTAAAGCGCCTGAGTCACCATCAACAGTTGCTAAATCATCTGAATTTAAAGATTTAAAATTGAAAGATGATGAAGTAGCAATCGTAGGATACAGTGATATTCTTGATAAAGTTGTCACTGTGAATGATGAAGAAAGAATGTCTTACAAAATGGGTGATGAAACTCATCATCTTAAAGTGAAATCTATAAGTAAAGAAACTTATTTATCTTCAATGGTTTCTTATAATGCACCTGTTTATGTTGTGTCAGATCACACATTCGACCAAATGAAAAAACATGAAGCTAAAAATGATGACATGAATCAGCAATTTGGTGTGAACTTAACAAATGATAAAGATGTTAAGAAAGCAGAAAAAATCTTTAGTAAGTTACAAAGTAAAACCAAGTCATCTATGTCATATCATGAAATTTACAATGATTCTAAAAGTAGCCTTGGTGTTATGCTATTTATTCTTGGGTTCTTAGGTATCGCATTCTTACTATCTACAGGATGTATCATCTACATCAAACAAATTGATGAAACGGAAGATGAAACATCAAACTACATTATTTTAAGAAAGTTAGGCTATACATCTAAAGATATGTCTAAAGGTATTGCACTAAAAATTGGCTTTAACTTTGCATTACCATTAATCATAGGATTATGTCATGGATATTTCGCAGCTAAATCAGCTTGGTTCTTTATGGGGCAATCATTCTATACACCAGTGCTGATCGTAATGTCACTTTATTCATTAATCTATATTCTGTTTGCTTTCTTAGCATATATCCACTCTAAACGCGTGATTCAAAGAGTACTTTAAAAATTAAATGTTTAAAATAAAGGCTAGTGCTTGTCATTAGCCTTTTTTTGTGTTATAAAATACCAATGTGAACTTTGTGTTTACGTAAAGTTTACAGACAAGTTAAAATTTCAAAAATAAATTAATAAACTGTGGTCGAATTCATTTTGAAAGAGTACAATGAAAGAGTAATTACATAAATTATGATGTAAATTTTGGGAGGATTACTAATGTTTAATAAGAAGAAGGATAAGTTTGGTATTCAGTTAGAAGCTATAGCTGAGAATTTAAGTCGCGCATCAGTTGAATTTGGAGAAATGGATTTTGATTCAGATTTCGACTTAAAAGCTTATTCAGATAAAATTAAAGCCTATGAGTCTAATGGTGATGATCTTATGCACCAAATGATTACTGATTTAAATCAAACTTTCATTACACCAATTGAAAGAGAAGACATTTTAGAATTATGTGATGCATTAGATGATGTATTAGATGAAATGGAAGAAACTTCAGCAATGTTTGAAATGTACTCTATCAGTTATTCAGATGAATACATGGCAGAATTCGTGAAAAATATACAAGCAGCAATTAAAGAAATTGAAATCGCTGTAACGTTAGTAGCTGAGAAGAAATTCTCACACATTCGTGTACATTCTATCAACATTAAAGAGTATGAAACGAATTGTGATGGTATTTTAAGACAATCAATTAAATATATTTTCAACAGTGAAACAGATCCAGTAACATTAATAAAAATTAAAGATATTTATGAATCTCTTGAAGATGTAGCAGATAAATGTCAATTAGTAGCAAACAAATTAGAACAAATTATTATGAAAAATAGCTAAGGAGTTTTAAAAAATGGATAGTTTACTCATTATTACCGTAGCTATTGTTGTGTGTGCGTTACTTTTTGACTTTATTAATGGTTTCCATGATACAGCCAATGCAATCGCTACAGCAGTATCTACAAAAGCACTTAAACCACGACATGCGATTATTTTAGCAGCGGTTATGAACTTTGTTGGGGCTTTAATGGCAACAGGTGTAGCACAAACAATTGCTAAAGATATTGTCGATCCGTTTAAATTAGAAAATGGTTCAGTCGTTATTTTAGCAGCATTGATTTCTGCTATAGCGTGGAACCTTATTACTTGGTATTTCGGGATTCCAAGTTCATCTTCACATGCATTAATAGGGTCAATTGCAGGTGCAGCTATTGCTTCTGCAGGATTTGGAATATTACATTACCAAGGATTTTCAAAAATTATATTAGCTTTAATTGCATCTCCAATTTTAGCGTTTATCATTGGTTTCATTGTATATTCTATTTTCAAAGTCGTATTTAAAAATAATAATTTAACAAGAACAAATAGAAACTTTAGATTTATCCAAATTGGTACAGCAGCTTTACAAGCATTCTCACACGGTACAAACGATGCTCAAAAAGCAATGGGTATCATTACAATGGCACTTATTTCAGCTAATATGCAATCTACAACAGATATTGAATTATGGGTTAAAATAAGTTGTGCTACTGCAATGGGTCTTGGAACTGCAGTAGGTGGATGGAAAATTATCAAAACAGTTGGTGGAAACATTATGAAAATCCGTCCAGCTAACGGTGTAGCAGCTGACTTATCATCAGCATTCGTTATTTTCGGTGCTACATTCATTCACTTACCAGTATCAACAACACACGTAGTATCTTCATCTATTTTAGGTGTAGGTTCATCACAACGTGTTAAAGGTGTTAAATGGACAACAGCACAAAGAATGATTATTACTTGGATTATAACTTTACCAGTATCAATTATCCTTTCTTTCATCATTTATCATATTTGTGCTTTATTCGTATAATAAATCATCAAAACATCCAACTCGTTAAGTTTGGATGTTTTTTTGTATGGAAAAATGAGAAGATTATGAGGAATATATTGTTAGCTGAGCTTTTGAGTGGATTTGTTCAGGGTTAGGGACAGAATTCCGAGAAATGTCCCTTAATGAGTACGCGCTAATTACCACAATTCAGAATAATCGAAGTTACAGCATTCTAATTACCAGAATTCGAAATAATGATAGTTAGCGAACTCTAACAACCACAATCTAATTTTCTGCATAGAAAAAACCAGTTCGTCTTCTGAACTGGTTTTTTTATTAATGAATATATGAATAGTTATATACTTGAGATGCTGGGACTGTTCTGTAATCTTTAACACCTGGAGGCGTATTATAGTTCATTTCTGAAATTAATAGACTGCCATCTGCGTTAATAGATTCTACATATGATACGTGACCATATTGTCCAGCTGTAGTTTGCATAATTGAACCTACTTCAGGTGTGCCGTCTACTCGGAAACCGTCAGCTTGTGCTGCGCCAGCCCAATATTTAGCATCTCCCCAGTATGTGCTGATTGAACTACCAGCTTGTGTTCTGCGATCAAATACGTAATATGTACATTGACCCCAGTCATATAAGTTTTGGTCATTGAATGATTTATTGCCACCTGTTTGAGTAGGTTGTGTGTTATTTGAAGGAGTAGTTGTAGTATCACTACCGCTTCCACCAGCAATTTTTAAAGTTTGACCAGGATAGATAATATAACCTTGTAAATTATTTGATTTCATTAGTTGGTCAACTGTAACACCGTTTTGTTGTGCGATTACTGCTAATGAATCACCGCTTTTAACTGTGTATGTAGATCCTGAAGTTGCTGTTTCTTGAGAACCGCTTCCTCCTGTAGAACTACTTCCGTTTACAGTAATGACTTGCCCTGGGAAAATCATATTTCCTGAAATATTGTTACTTGATTTCAGTTGATTAACAGATACACCGTATTGGTCTGCAATCATCCATAAAGATTCACCATTTTTTACAGTATGTTGAGTTGAAGCTTCGGCGTCGTTATGAGCTGCTATAGCTGCAACACCAGAAACAGCTGTTACTGCGAATGCAAATTTTTTCAAAGGCTTATCCTCCTTAGGTATATATAATATATAAAAACAGAATACTAAAATGAACTTTCTTCTATACAAGTAATGGTAACAAAAATAATATTATATGTACCTGATGTAATCACTTTGTAATAAAAACACAATAATTAATATTTGCTTTTTTACATTGATTGAAGTGCGCTAAAACCGTTGTGAGCGTATCTATATGGAATATGGTGATTTATGTATGTATGATGAATGTTACAAATTATAGAAGACATGACGTTTGATATATAGAGAAATAGCATGTAAAATGTTGGTATTACGTTATAAAAAGGAATGATTAAAGATGAATTATGATAACCAATATGCATCTTATCAACATACAGATACTCATGGTTCAGCCATTAGAAAAACATGGCTATACTTCTTATATTATTGGGTAATCTTTGGCGTTGGCACATATGTAGGTCAATTCGTACCACCTGCATTACACTTACCAATTACAATTGGATTATTTGTACTCATTATGATTTCGCTATTTGTAAAATCGTCTAGAAAATTTAGCGGTTTAATTTCAAATATATATGCATTCTTTATCGGTGTGATTTCATATACGGCCTTTATGTATTATTTAGGCACATTAGGTACACAAGCGTTTTATGGCAATATTGCCTTAGCAATTGGTGCATTTGCTGCTTTTGGTATACTCGGTTACTTTATGATTGATGATGCGTCAGGTTTAGGAAAATATTTATTTGTAACATTAATCGCGTTAATCTTCGCAAGTTTATTAGGTATATTCATCCATAATCCTATTTTCCATACAGTGTTATCTGTAATAGGTATTGGACTGTTTCTACTTTATACTGTGTATGATTTTAACCGTATGAAACTAGGGAACTTCTCTCCAAGAGAGATGGGCTTTAATTTGTTTATTAATTTACTCAACATCATTATGCACATTTTAAGACTCGCAAGTATTTTAAAAGATTAAACATAACAAGTCTGAGGCAATCATCGTGTCTCAGACATTTTTTGATTTGTAAACTTTGCCAGATGTAATCATTATTGTATAATAAGTATGTTAAATAACTCACTTGAAAGAGAGATGGAAATATGGGACGTAAATGGAATAATATTAAGGATAAAAAAGCCCAAAAAGACAAAAATACAAGTAGAATCTATGCTAAATTTGGTAGAGAAATATATGTAGCTGCTAAATCAGGTGAACCTGATCCAGAATCAAACCAAAATCTTAAATTTGTATTAGAAAAAGCTAAAACTTATTCTGTTCCTAAACATATTATAGATAGAGCAATTGAAAAAGCTAAAGGCGGATCAGAAGAAAACTTTGATGAATTAAGATATGAAGGATTCGGTCCAAGTGGTTCAATGCTAATTGTTGATGCATTAACAAATAACGTAAACCGTACAGCAAGTGATGTACGTGCAGCATTCGGTAAAAATGGCGGTAATATGGGTGTATCAGGCTCAGTTGCATACATGTTCAACCATACAGCTGTATTCGCATTTAAAGGTAAATCTGCTGATGAAGTTTTCGAACTATTATTAGAAGAAGATTTAGATGTGAGAGATGTTATCGAAGAAGAAGATTTAACAATTGTATACGCAGAACCAGATCAATTTGCACAAGTTCAAAATGTGCTTAAAGCAAATGGCGTTGAAGATTTTGATGTAGCTGAACTTTCAATGTTAGCTCAATCAGAAGTAACATTATCAGAAGAAGATTTACAAACGTTTGAAAAATTAGTCGATGCAATTGAGGATTTAGAAGACGTACAACAAGTATTCCACAATGTTGACTTGTAATGGAGTGTTTAGATGAATAAAGAGAAATGGATAAGCGCACTCAATTTAATACCACATCCTGAAGGTGGTTTCTATCATGAAACGATTAAATCAGAACATGCTTTAAATGATGGCAACGCGTTATATACAAGTATTTATTTTCTATTAGAAAAAAATAATATTTCGCATTTTCATAGAATAGAATCTGATGAGGTATGGTATTATCATACAGGACAAACATTGACTGTGCATATGATTTATCCGGATGGACATTATGAAAAAGTTAAAGTCGGTCCAAATGTTGAAGAGGGAGATGTATTACAAGCCCTCGTACCAAAAGGTGTGATATTTGCTTCAACTGTTGAAGGTGACAATGACTATGCACTTGTAGGTTGTATGTGTGCACCAGGATTCCAGTTTGAAAAATTTGAACTGTTTACGCAGGCTCAATTAATTGAACAGTATCCACAGCATCAAGAAGTAATTGAAAAATATGCTTTCGAAACAATTTAAAGTTTAATATAAAGAAATCCCAATCCGAATGAGTCGGATTGGGAATTTTTTTGCGAAATTATAGTTCTCCGTATACTTCTTTAGCAGTTTCGATGACATAAGATAATTTACGCCATTGCTCATCTTCAGATAAGATGTTACCTTCTTCTGTTGAAGCGAAACCACATTGAGGACTTAAGCATAATTGATCTTTTGAAACGTATTTTGTTGCTTCGTCTAATCGATCAAGAATATTTTGTTTGTCTTCAAGTTCACCAGTTTTTGATGTGAATAAACCTAATACAACATATGCATCGTTTCTATCAAAGTGTCTTAATGGTTCAAAGTCTCCTGAACGATTGTCATCGTATTCTAAGAAGAAGCCTTGTAGCTTTTCAGTGAATAGTTCTTTCGCAATTGGTTCATAACCACCCGTAATTGCCCATGATGATTGGTAGTTACCTCGACAAATATGAGTTGTAATCAATAAATCTTCTGGTAAATCAGCTAATGCATCGTTGACAACTTTTGCTGCTAGTTTGATAGCTTCTGCTTTTTCTTCTTCAGAACGCTCTCTATTTTTAATTAATTGTTTTGTTGCTGCTAATCCAGCCCAATATACATCATCAATTTGTAAATAGCGACAACCTAATTCATAAAATTTAAGAATAGATTGGCGATAAGCTTCTGAAACATCTTTCGCATATTCATAAATATCTGGATAGATTTCATGGTTTAATATGTTTGGATGGAATAACTGGTTTGGACTTGGTATAGATACTTTACTTACAGCTCTTCCGTTTACTTGCTTATGTAAATAATCAAAATGTGCGAAGTGAGGATGATCTGGGTTGTATTGGACTTTTCCTACAACTCTTACGTCATGTTTTTTAGTTTCTACGCCATTAAATGTTAAACCAATTTCAGGTTCATAATCTTCTACGCCTGTTAAGTTTTCTAAGAAATCAAAGTGCCAATATGAACGTCTGAATTCACCGTCTGTAATACTCTTCAATCCGACTTCTAATTGTTTTTCAATAATCTTATCGATTTCTTGATCTTCAACTTTCTTTAAATCTTCTTGTTTAATCGTACCTTCTGAAAATTGTTGACGAGCTTTCTTTAAAGGCTCAGTTCTTAGTAAACTACCTACATGGTCGGCACGGAAAGGTCTTAATTGTTCTGTCAATTTACTTCACTCCTGTTTATATACTCTAAAAATTCTGAAAAATTCAACATTAATTAAAAATACCAAAGTAATACATCGATGTCAATTTAGTTTTGATATAATAAATAAAAAGGAGGGGATTAAACACTTGGCTACTAAAAAGAAAAATATAAAAAAGAAAAGTCAGTCTGTAAAAAGAAAAAAGAAAAATGATAAATCAAAGCGTAAAAATAAAAAGAAATATATTTATGGATTCCTTTTATTGATTATTGGAATTGTGATAGCTATGAGTATTTATCATGTGTTTAAACCTTTACCACATGGCGTTTCAAAAGTGAGTTCAGAAACGATGACAGACCATGTGGAACTATTAACAGATGTCACTTATAAAAACGGGAATAAGATGCAGTACAATCAAGAAATATTTGATAAAGTAAATGAGACGATTAAAGAAGCGGATGATTTTATTATTATGGATATGTTCTTATTTAATCATTATCAAACGGGAGACAAGACTTATCCAAAAATATCTCAACGTCTTACACAATCATTAATTGATAAGAAAAAAGAAAACCCAGATATGAGAATTATTGTGATTACAGATCCACTTAATTCATTCTACGGTTCATACATGCCAGATCATATTAAGGATCTAAAAGCCAATAATATAGATGTTTACTATACAAATCTTAATGAATTAAGAGATTCTAACCCGATTTATTCTGGCATGTATCGAACATTTTTCCAATGGCTTGGTAATAGTGAAAATGGTAAGTTAAGTAATCCATTAAGCCCTGAAGCACCAGACGTTACGGTTAGAGGCTATTTAAATATTTTAAATATGAAAGCAAATCATAGAAAGACTTTAGTTACAGAAAAACATGGCATGATCTTATCTAGTAATCCACATGATCCAAGTGGTTATCATCAAAATGTTGGTGTCAGAGTGTCAGGTCCAATCCAAAATGCAATTATCAAATCAGAAATTGCAGTTGCGAATATGAGTGGCGGTCGATACTCACCAAGTGATTTCAAAATTAAAAACAATAGCTGGAATGATAACGCCAAGTATAGTGTGCAATTAGCGACTGAAGGTAAAATTAAAGATCAAGTCATTCAAAATATTAAAAAAGCACAATCTAAAGACCATATTTCAATAGGTATGTTTTATCTTTCAGACAGAGATGTGATTGATGAATTGATTAAAGCTTCTAAAAGAAATGTGGATATCAAACTTATACTTGATATTAATAAAGAAGCATTTGGTAAAGAAAAGCCAGGCGTACCAAATAAGCCGGTTGCAAGTGAATTAATCAATCGCTCAAAAGGAAGCATTAAAGTACGATGGGCTCGTTCAAAAGGCGAACAATATCACTCTAAATATATGTTGTTTGAGCAAAATGAAAACAATCGTGCCACAATGATATTAGGGTCATCCAATTTAACAAGAAGAAACATTGGAGATTATAATTTAGAATCAGATATCATCATTAAAGGTAAACAAAATGATGCAGCCTTTAAAAAATTATCCAAAAACTTTAAACAATCTTGGAATAATAGTGAACACGATATGACTGCACAATACGATGAATTCAAAGATGAAGCACTTTGGAAAAAAGTATTATATAGAATTCAAGAAAGTACAGGTTTATCAAGCTTTTAACAGTATATAAAAAAGACATTCATCGTTAAGGTGAATGTCTTTTTTTGGATAAGGTGGAAGAGCAGGGTATAACGCACGAAGACAGAGAGATATCGTGCGCTAGGGCACAAAATAAGGGTATAACGCACGAAGACTCGGAGATATCGTGCGCTAGGGCACAAAATAAGGGTATAACGCACGAAGACTCGGAGATATCGTGCGCTAGTGTACAAAATAAGGGTATAACGCACGAAGACAGAGAGATTACGCTATTATCTATTAATCTTAATAATATTCCGATACATAATATCTGCCATTTTTTCTGGTTTTTCTACACATCCATTTTTTAGCCAACTATAAATGGTAGCGATTTGTCCACCGACTGTATAGTCTAGGAAGAAATTGACGTCTTGAAGTGTACCTATTTGTGTAATCAATTTTTCAAATCTTAATTTAATAAGTTTGATAAAACTGATGATGAGTTCTTTTTCTGGATGGACAACGAAGACGCTTGTGAAAAATCTCTGATGTCTTGATATGTAGTAAAAGACATTCGTAAAGTACTGTTTAACATACTTTCTTCTTTTATCAGAGTTTTCAAGAATAGATTGTTCTATATTATCCATTAATGTTTCATAGTTCGTCATATGAAACTGTTTGATTTCTTCATACGTTTCATATTTATCTTTAAAATGTGCGTAAAATGTTGAACGATTGATGCCACATTCTGCACATAACATTTTTATTGTGATTTCATCAAAATGATAATGTTCTAATAAGTAAACCATATTACTTATGATTAGTTGTCTCGCATGTTTTTTCATAGGTCACCTCGAATAAATACATACCTAATATTTTAACAAAAAGCCGTTCAAAGATACATTCATATACCATTTAAATATGTAGATATTATGAATAATTATCTGATTTTTCCGCTATTTTAACCCGACAAACTTATTTAATTTGTTGGTTTAAATCATGATTCCAGAGCCGTATAATGAATAAATCATTGAAATTTGGAGGATATAAAGTAATGAAAAAAATAGTGCTTGTAAATGTTATCACTATAGTAATTTTAGTGGCTATCGGTTTAGTAGGATTCCATTATTATAGTGAAGCAACAGATTATGTAAAAACAGAAAATGCAAAAGTTGACGGTGAGCAAATCAAAATTGCTAGCCCAGTATCAGGTAACTTAACAAGCTTCGACGCTAAAGAAGGTAAAACTTATGACAAAGGCGACAAAATCGGAGAAGTAGCTGGTAAAGGTGAAGATGGACAGTCTCAAGAAATGGACATTAAAGCACCATCTAAAAGTACAATCGTAAAAACTTCTGCAACAGAAAACAGTTTAGTTCAAGCTGGATCACCAATCGCATATGCATATAACTTTGATGATTTATATGTAACTGCAAACATTGACGATACAGATGTAGAAGATGTTGAAAAAGGACAAGCTGTTGACGTGTATATCGACGGACAAGAAGCTAGTGTTAAAGGTAAAGTGTCTCAAGTTGGATTAGCAACTGCATCAAGTTTCTCATTGATGCCTTCATCAAATAGTAATGGAAACTATACAAAGGTGACACAAGTTGTTCCAGTGAAAATCACATTTGATTCTAAGCCATCAACAAATGTTGTTCCAGGAATGAATGTTGAAGTTCGAATCCACAAGAATTAAGGAGGGTGTATTATGACATCAACCTTTACGGTGGCTTATATAATTGTAGCAATCCTATTATGGATTGGAATTAATGCATTTGTTTTAAAACGCAAAAAAAGTAAATCAGTTTCTAAACAAGTAACTGATGAAACAAGAGAAAACAAAGAAACACAATTGAAATCAAAAGATGATAATATCAATCATCAACCAGAACGTTCAAATATTGAAAAAATGGAAGCTGAACATAAGTCATCTAACTCAGAGGTGAACGAAACAACTTCTAATACTACGTCTTCTGAAGATCATGATAAAGAATCAGGTGAATCACATGAGCATACTGAATTATCTGATCGTGGTATGGAATTAAACGAAGACGAACCAATTAATGAACAAATTAAGAAACATCATGTCAATTTCGTATATGGCAAAGGTATTTCAAGAAACAAAATTTTAGTTGCGATGATGTTTGGTATGTTTATAGCTATTTTAAACCAAACATTATTAAATGTTGCTTTACCGGTTATTAACAATGAGTTCAGTATTTCAGCGTCTACAGGACAATGGTTAATGACAGGATTTATGTTAGTGAATGGTATCTTAATACCAATCAGTGCATTTCTAATAAGTAAATATTCATACAGAAGACTATTTCTTATAGCAATGACGTTGTTTACAATTGGATCAATTATATGTGCTTTATCATTTAACTTCCCAATGATGATGACAGGTCGTGTTATCCAAGCAGTTGGTGCAGGTGTGTTAATGCCATTAGGTTCAAACGTATTTATGACAATATTCCCACCAGAAAAACGTGGTGCGGCAATGGGTACTTTAGGTATTGCATTTATTTTAGCACCAGCAATCGGACCAACATTATCAGGTTGGATCGTACAAAACTATCATTGGAATGTCATGTTCTATGGTATGTTTGCAATTGGTTTAGTCGCAATATTTATTAGTTTCTTCTGGTTTAGAATTTATCAAAAAACTTCTAATCCAAAACCAGACGTTCAAGGTATTATCTTTAGTACTTTAGGATTTGGATTATTGCTTTATGGATTTAGTGAAGCGGGTAACGATGGATGGACTTCATTAACAGTTTCATTATCATTGATTATCGGTATTATCTTCACAGCATTATTCGTTATTCGTGAAGTGAGAATGAAAAATCCAATGCTTGATATGTCTGCATTAAAATATTCAGGCTTTACATTGACTACGATCATTAACGTTATCGTAACAATGAGTTTATTCGGTGGTATGATCTTATTACCAATCTACCTACAGAACTTACGTGGTTTCACACCACTAGATTCAGGGTTATTACTATTACCAGGTTCACTTATAATGGGCTTCATGGGTCCTATAGCAGGTAAAATGTTAGACTCATTTGGTATTAAACCACTCGCTTTAATTGGTTTAACAATTATGACATTTGCTACTTGGGAATTGACACAGTTAAATATGGATACACCATATACAACAATACTTGTTATTTATATTGTCCGTTCATTTGGTATGAGTTTCATCATGATGCCAATTATGACAGCAGGAATGAATTCATTACCACAACGATTAATTCCGCATGGTAATGCAATTAGTAATACTGTAAGACAATTAGCAGGGTCAATCGGTACAGCCATTCTTGTTACAGTTATGACTCAAAATACGACAACACATTTGGCAAATATGTCAGATAATATGGATTCAACAAATCCTATGATACAAGAACAAATTAAAGCTTTATCAGAATCTGTTGGCGGAGAAGAAGCAGGTACAACTGCACTATTTACATTCTTCAACAAACTGGCTACAGTTCAAGGTATTAACGATGCATTCTGGATTGCAACTTTATTCAGTGTGATTGCTTTAATTTTAAGTTTATTCTTAAAAGGTAAATCTCATTATTTATCAAAAGAATAGTAAGAACTCCTAGATATAAAAATATAAATTCATTTTGTATTTTTAAATTATATATTAATGTTTAATTGTTTAAACACTACAAGAAACAGTGAAGTTTCTTGTAGTGTTTTTTTAGAATAGTAATTTAATTTATGAAATTCTATATTGAATGCTTTGAATTAGACATGGTTTTTTATATAATGTAAAAAAGGAGTTGGTAACTTATGAAAGTTAAGTATATTGACAAACGTCATTGGCGACGTCTCCTTAATCGCGAATATAAAGAAGTTGTATTGGACACCAATCATTTTAAAGGGCTAGTTGGATTAGTAACAATGGTACAAGTTAAAGAGCCTTTACAAGTAAATGTGGTCGGCAGGGAAATTACAGTTGCGGATAATGGATATAAGTGGATGCAAATCTTACCTGAAAAGAAGCCATATAGTATCACTGTAATGTACGATAAACAGAATAAACCAGTACAATACTATTTTGATGTGAATTTGAGGAATATCACACAACTTGGCAATGCTAGAACATTAGATTTATGTCTTGATGTATTAGTGATACCGAAGTCGGGTGAATATGAACTTGTTGATGAAGATGATTTAGAAAGAATGCTCAAAGAGAAGAAAATATCCAAAGCCCAATTCCATAAGGCATATGTTACAGCTCATGAAATTATGTTTAAATTAGAGACGGATTTCAAAGGAATTGAAAAGAAAATCAGATATTGTTTTCACGAAATTATGAATGCGAAGTGATTGAACTACAATGTTATGGCATATTTCTATATAAAAACGAGGAATCCCTTTAAAGTTGGAATTCCCCGTTTTTTTATTATAAGAAGATTAAAGCAAGTATGATTGCTAATGGACCTACGATGAAACAATATTTACTAAAGATACCTAATTGACCACGTTCCATAATGCCTTGTAACCATTTAAGTGAGAAATAACTTGCTACAAGAGATGCAATAAATGCAAATACATATGAAATCATCAATGATGTATCGGGTGGTGTTTCAACAATATCTTTAATACCAAGTAAAGCTGTACCTAGACTTACTGGAATATATAGTAAGAATGAGAATTTAAATGCTGTTTTTTGGTTCATACCTACACCTAATGCACCAACAATCGTTGCACCACTTCTACTTAGTCCAGGTATTAACGCAACTGCTTGAAATAGACCGACGATAATAGCGTCTTTCAGTGACAAATCTTTTTCAAGCTTTTGTCCACGTTTATTCTTAATAAACCATAATGCGATACCAGTGACGATAAGCATGATACCTACCATAATCACACTTTTAGTATCCCCAATAATATCTTTAAAGATAATACCTAGAACACCTGCAGGAATCGTTGCAATGACTAAGTACATCGCAAGTTGGAAATTTTTCTTAATAGATTCGGTACGGTCCCCTTTAATATATTTAAGTGTATCAACAATAAGCGTGATAATATCTTTTCTAAATAAGATAAGCACGGCAATTAATGAAGCGGTATTCACAACAATTTCAAATGTTAAACCGTCCGTATGTAATCCTAAAAATTCTTGTGCCATAACGAGATGTCCGCTTGAAGAAACCGGAATCGGTTCAGTTACACCTTGAAGTAACCCAAGAAAAACATATTTAATAATTTCGATAATAAGCATGATATGATCCTTCCTATTTAATGTACATGCTCAACTATAACGAATTATGAATCGACTTTCAATTTATGAAATAAAAAAATTTATATTTCGGTCTAAAGTTGTAGGCGTGGTCGTGTAGGTAAATCGTGTTATAATATAATGAAAGTAAGGAGTGTGTGTCAATTGAAAGTAGACGATTATAAGTTACTGGTAACATTAGAAGACGTAAAGACATTAAGGAAAGCAGCAGACATTCTATATATATCTCAGCCGGCAGTAAGTCAAAGGTTAAAAACAATTGAAAACTTTTTCGGTATAGATATTTTTATAAGAACAAAGAAGCAATTGATAACAACAAATGAAGGTTCACTTGTAATTGAGCACGCTCGAAAAATGTTAAAAGAAGAACGTTTATTATTAGATAAAATCAGTTCTAAAATAGGCGAAGTCAATGGTAGCATTTCAATAGGTGTATCTTCATTAATCGGACAGACTATTCTCCCGCAAGTATTAGGGGAATACACGCACTTATATCCTAATGTGGATATACAATTACAAATCGGTTCAAGTGAACATATTAAACAATATCAGAATGACTTTCACATCATGGTTGTAAGAGGAAACGAAGTCATGAATGTTCAAAATGATCTATTACTTAATGAACAGCATTACTTTATATATCCTAAAAATAGAAAACAAGATCTACACCTTTTACCAATGATAGAGTTTCAAGCAGAACCTATCTACTTAAAACAAATAGAAGAGTGGTATACAGATTATTTACAACAAGAATATCATGCACTGATCAAAGTTGATCAAATTGCTACATGTAAAGCATTACTATTAAATGGTGTAGGAGTAACAGTCTTACCCGAACTCGTTATAGGTGATATCGATACAGATAAATTTGAAATCAAGAAATTAAACGTCATGCGTAAACCACTGACAAGATCTACATATATATGTTATGAACATAATGTATTACAATTACCACAAGTGAAATCATTCATAGAAGTCTTAAAGAACTATATCAATCAACTTGAAATCGGGAAAAAATAAGCAGAAAAGAAATCTTTACGGATTTCTTTTCTGCTTTTGTTATATTGATTTCTATGACAGACGCTTTCTTAACTTAGTAAATATTTCGCGGGTTTCATCATTAATCGCTTCGTGATTTAAAATATTGTCGATACGTTGTAGATTTTTACTATCATTAAATCGTGTTTCATTCAATTCATAAATCGATAGTTTAGGCTCAGTTTGCTCAATTAATCTCATATTGTCATTCTGTGAAACGTATCCTTCTTTTAATACTCTGAAGTAACAGCCTGTTCTATAACTATCAGCCATGCGTTTAACTAAATCTTTAATGCCATATCGTTGTGCGATTGTAGCGCAAGGTTGTCTTGGACATGAAACTTGGATGATCGCTTCACCAAGTTCGTAAGTGTCACCAATGTTTAAATCTTCTTCTGTTAAACCTGAAACGGTTATATTCTCGCCGAAAATTGCATATTTTGGTAACAAATCAATAATGTCATCCCAATATGCGTAGTTATCTTTGCTGTAAAAACAGAGTGCTTTTTCAGGTCCACCGTGTCCTTTGTATTGCTGTTCGTCTTCAACAAAGCCTGTATGTGTTAAGTACATCTTATCTTTAAAAGGTTCTTTGAAAATGGCAGTCTTTTTAGATTTTTGATCGCTAAATGTGATATTAGCAATTTTTCCGACTGATATATAATCTACTTTGTAATCCACTAGAATGACTCCTTTTTACAATATTTAATAATGATTTTACCGGTTAATGTGAATTATAGCAATAAAGCATTGACGTAGCAGAGGATAAGCTTTAAAGTACAAGCATATAATAAAATATAGGAAGTTGTGAATTCATGTTTTTGAAATTATTTCAAATAAAAAATTATAAACTCTTTACTGCAAATATGGGTTTACTTGGTATGGCAGTTGCGATTACTGTTCCATTTCTAGTGTTGTATGCGACGCAACATTTAGGCATGACGAAAGAACAATATGGGTTGTTAATGGCGCTTGCAGCAGGAGCTTCATTTACAGTGAACTCTATTGTTGCTAGATTTTCAGATAGTGGCAAAATTAATCGTAAATATCTTATCATTACCGCTCTTATTATGGGTGCATTATGTTTCTCCATTTATTTCTACATACATACAATATGGGTGTTTATTGCACTTTACGCAATGTTCCAAGGTTTAGCTGCACCAGCAATGCCTCAAATGTATGCCTCAGCACGTGAATCAATTAATGAATCAGCTTATAAAGATAGAAGTATATTTGCTAATACAGTTCTACGTTCTACATTTTCATTAGGATTTTTATTTGGTCCTTTAATTGGTACAGTATTGTTAAGTACCTTTGGATATGATGGATTGTTTGGTGGAACGGTGGCACTATTTTTAACAGTTTTAGTATTATTAATTATATTTTATAAAGAACCGAAAAAAGTTATTAAAAATGCTATCGGTAATTTTACAGAAAAGAAAGCACCAAACTTAATGAAAGAACCGACATTATTAATACCATTCTTAGCATTCATTTTGTTACATGTTGGTCAGTGGATGTATACGTTGAATATGCCGTTATATGTAACAGAATATCTTAAAGATAATGAATCACATGTCGGATATTTAGCAAGTTTATGTGCGGGATTAGAAGTTCCGTTTATGATTATACTTGGTATTATTGCAAGTAAGTTCAAAACAAAAACATTATTAATGGTTGGATCTATTTTTGGATTCGGTTACTACTTTAGCATCGGGGTATTTGATAGTTTCGTAGCAATGTTAATAGGACAACTAGCGTTAGCATTCTTCTTAGCTATTTTACTAGGCTTAGGTATTAGTTATTTTCAAGATATTTTACCAGAATTTCCTGGATACGCATCGACATTGTTTGCCAATGCAATGGTCATCGGGCAGTTAGGTGGAAATTTATTAGGTGGTATTATGAGTGATATAGTTGGACTAGGTAATGTATTCTTTGTTTCAAGTTTATCAATAGCAGTAGCATTTGTATTACTTATATTCACAGTAGAACATACGACACATAACGAAACTAAAGTAAGTTAGGAGATATAAAAATGACAGCAATAAGTTGGATATTAATTATCTTAATGTTTGTAATTGCATTTATAGGAATAGTGAAACCTATAATTCCATCCGTATTATTTATATGGGTAGGGTATTTCATTTATCACTTTGCAATTGATTCAAGCAAATTGTCTTGGGTATTTTGGGTAGTAATGATTGTATTTACAATATTTATGATCTTGTCAGATATCATTATGAATAGTTATTTCGTTAAGAAATTTGGAGGTTCTAAATTAGGAGAGACAATGGCAGCAGTCGGTGTCATCATCGGTTGTTTCGTATTTCCTCCATTTGGAATTATAATCGTTCCATTTGTATTAGTATTTGTAACAGAAATCATTCAAAAAGGTGATATCGCAGCTGCAACAAATGCAAGCGTAGGATCATTACTTGGTTTCTTAACAAGCTCAATAGCAAAAGCATTGATTATGGTAGTCATGATCATATGGTTCTTTATTGATATTATTATTTAATATAGTAGGGATGGCCTGGTACAGTTCAATAGCTGTATCAGGTTTTTTTATTTGGAATGAGGAGTATGGGGAGTGGAGGTTTATTGTGTATGATGCGGAAGATGTGAGTTAAAGTTGAAATAAACTCACGAGTGACCAGAACCCCAAAAAAACCTCAGGAACACAGTTTCAAGTGTCCCTGAGGGTTCCTCTTTCCTACTATTTGCCTTCTTTCATATCTTGTTCGATTTCTTCTTTTGATTCGCCGCTTTCTTCTAAGACCATTTTACGGTCGTACATTTTGAAGAATGGGAAATAGATAATGACTGATACGGCGATATTAAATAGTACGAGTACGATTGCTCGCCAATCGCCACCTGTTGCTAAGTATGCACCGATTGGAGCTGGTAATGTCCATGGTGCCATTACGCTTGTGGCATTTACGAGTCCAAACAAAGTTGCTAAGTAGGTTATGACGGTTAATACTAATGGAATGATAATAAATGGTATAACCATGATTGGATTTAATACAATTGGCAATCCAAATATTACGGGTTCATTAATATTAAATAATGATGGTATTGATACAGCTTTACCGAATTTCTTCAAGAACTGAGATTTTGCAAATAATAATATACAAATGACAAGTCCTAATGTAGCACCTGCGCCGCCTATCCAAACAAACCATTGGAAAAATGTTTCTGGTGCTATATGCGGTAATGGTTCTCCGGCAGCATGTGCTTCTGCATTTTTAGCTAAATATACTTCCCATAGTGGACGTTCGATTGTCCCGACAATTGACATACCATGAATACCAAATGCCCAGAAGAAAGCTGTTAAGAATACAGGTACTAGTACACCAGGTAATGTATCACCTGCAAAGACAAGTGGACCTACGATTTTATCAACGAGTGTATGTAAATCAAGTTGGAATACTACTGTAATGATACTCATTGCACCGAGTACAAAAACTACTGGGATTAAAGATTCAAATGAGCGACTTACTGATGGCGGTACTTGAGGTGGCATCTTGATCGTAATATTTTTATTTTTACATAATCGATATATTTCTACTGAGAATATCGCAACAAACATTGCAACAAATAGTCCGTGACCGCCTAAATTGGTCATTGGTAATACGAAACCTAATTTTTTATCCATAGTTGGTGCAATTGTTAATAAGAATGCAGCAGTGGAAAGTTGTGCTGCTGACAATGGATCTAAGTTATAGGATTTGGCGAGATTGTAACCTATACCAAATACTATATACAAACTCATGATAAACATCGTCATTCTATATGGAATTAAAATTTGCTCAGCGTGTTCTGTTGCCCACTGAGTAATTGCCCACGACTCTGGTAACGGTGGTGTCGCAAATATTAGGAAGAATGAGCCGAATATAATAAATGGAAGTGCTGAAATAACCCCGTCACGAATGGCGAGTAGATGACGCTGGTTAGAAAGCTTTGTCATTGGACCTGAAAGTTTGCCTTCTATCCATGTCGCAAAGTTATTCATAAAAAAATCCCCCTTCGTTTGTAAGCGCTTCAATTTTGTTATAGTATAAAATAAATAGATAAAATATTCAAAATTATAAAAAAAGAAATATATTGCGAATGGAAGTGAAGTTTGATGAAACGGTTAGGAATTTCTTTATATCCAGGAAAATCAAATGAAAATGAAGATATTCAATATATCGAAAAAGCCCATCAATACGGTTTTACAAGAATATTTACAAATTTATTGCAACTTACCGATGAAAATAAAGCGACATTGTTACCAGTCATTGAAAAAACAATTCGTTATGCTAAAAATTTAAACTTTGAAATTTTTATAGATGTGGCACCTCGCACATTTAAAGTACTAGGCATTGAACCAAATGATTTATCTTTTTTCAATGAATTAGGTGTAGACGGTATTAGACTTGATGAAGGTGTAGGCGCAAAAGAAACAAGTGATATGACTTACAATCCTTATGGCATAAAGATTGAACTGAATATGAGTGTGATGAATCATTATATTGATAATGTGATGGATTTTGAGCCGAATCGCGCTTGTTTAGTTGGATGTCATAATTTTTATCCGCATCGATATGCAGGGATATCAGAAGCATTCTTTTTAGAAGGTAGTAAAAAATTCAAAAAATATGGGTTAAGAACTGCAGCTTTTGTTTCAAGTAAAGTAGCTGACTTTGGTCCGTGGCCAGTTACAGAAGGTTTGCCAACTTTAGAAGAACATAGAGGTTTACCAGTAACGACCCAAGCACAGCATTTATGGGCAACTGGATTGATAGATGATGTCATCATCAGCAATTGTTACCCTTCAGAAGCGGAATTAGAGATTTTGAGTCGTTTGATAAATGAACCTATTACATTTGATGTAAAATTATTTGATGAAATTTCTGATTTAGAGAAGAAAATTGCAATCGAAGAGCCACATTTTTATAGAGGTGATGTCAGTGAGTATATGATTCGTTCAACACAAAGTCGTGTAAAGTATAAAAATGAATCATTTCCAGCACATCATACAGTTGCCATTAAACGTGGTGACATATTAATAGACAATGAAGAATATGGTCAATATAAAGGTGAATTACAAATTGCATTAAAGCCGATGCTGAATACTGGAAAAGTAAATGTGATTGGCAGAATTGAGCCACATGATTTACCACTGCTCAACTATTTAAAACCTTGGGCACATTTTAAATTTAATATAAAGGAGAAAGATTAACATGAAAAAAATATTATTAGTTTGCTCAGCGGGTATGTCTACAAGTATGTTAGTAAAAAAAATGCAAGATACTGCAAATAAAGAAGGTAAAGATTACGAAGTTGAGGCGTTAGCGTTATCAGAAGCAGAAACAAAAGTTGATGAAGTAGATGTTATTCTACTAGGACCACAAGTAAGATTTCAAAAAGCACAAGTAGAAAAAGTAGCTAATGGTAAAGTACCAGTAGACGTTATTGATATGCAACAATATGGCATGATGGATGGAGAAGGTGTATTGAAACATGCCGAAAGCTTAATGGAATAAGGTGAGAATATGGAAAAATATGAACAAATTGCTTTTCAAATTATTACAAATGTAGGAATGGCAAAAAGCAATTATATGCAAGCAATTCAAGAAGCAAAAGAAGGCAATTTTGAAACATCTGAGAACTTAGTTTCTGAAGGTAATCAATTTTTAGTTGAAGGACATAAAGTGCATAAGGATCTTATACAAGCAGAAGCTTCAGGTGAACCGATTCCTTTAAATTTGTTATTGTCCCATGCTGAAGATCAACTTATTTCTACTGAAGTCATTAAAGAGATGGCTAAAGAACTGATTTATGTACATCAAAATTATGTGAAAAAGCAATAAAAATAAGGAGATAAACAATGTCGAATAGAATTCTAGCAATCACTGGACCAACTTCAGGAATAGGAAAATCAACCGTTATTGAATTAGCACACGATTATGACATTATTATTTTGTTATGTAGAAATGTTGATAAAGGCAATGACTTAAAAAAGCTTTTAGAAGCGGAACATCAACATATAACAGTAGACGTGATTAAGTGTAATTTATCAGATTTAGCAAATGTTATGAAAGCTGCGACACTTGTTTTAGAACGATATCCTTATGTCGATTGTCTCATCAATAATGCAGGCGTCATGTCATTAACAAGACAAAAAACTGTAGATGGTTACGAATTAATGTTTGGTACGAACTATTTAGGACATTTTATGTTAACGCATATATTATTTGGTTCAATTATGCATAGCCATGACAAACAAATTATTATCGTATCATCTGGTGCATATTTATTTGCACATCTTGGAAGACGAAACTTTAAGTATCCTTTAAGATTTAATCCGATTAAGTCTTATGGAAGATCTAAGCTTGCGACTTTATATTTTATGCAAGAACTACATGAAAAATTTTCGAAAGATGGCTTACATGTTACGGCAGTACATCCAGGTGCTGTTTCAACTAATTTAGGAAAAACAAAATATAATCAAACATTTGGGAACTTAGTTTATAAAATATTTGATCCTTTATTTATTTCTCCTAAAGAAGGTGCAAAGTCGACCATTAAAGTATCAAAAGATAAAAAATTGTATAAAGGTGAATATGTTCAAGAAGGAAAGATTACAAAACTCAAATCTCATGGTCTTAATTACTATGACCGCAAAAGATTAATTCGTGAAACGTTAGCATCATTACAACTAGACCAATTTATGTATTGGGAAAAATAATAAATGAATACGTTTACATTAGAATCTGATGATGTAATTTATTGTTTTCTTTTAAATTAAATTTTATAATAGTTGATATTGTAAGAATATTTCCAAAATTAATCAAAGGATGAGGCACATGAGCAAGCATTATATATTATTGGCTGATTGTAAAGATGAAATTGGCATCACATCATTAATATCCACTATTATAAAAGATACAAATTCAAATATATTTCATTTAGATCACTATACAGACGTTCAAGAAGAAGAGAATCATTTATATTTACGTATAGAATTTGATAAAAACGATGAAGTTAAATCGCTTTTAGAGAATGAACTAACAAATAGAAAGATTAATTTTCAAATCTTTGATGCTGAAGAAAAAGTGAAAACAGCATTACTTGTTTCTAAAGAAGACCATGCGTTAAGTGAAATTATTTTACGTGCGAATCGACAAGAATTTCCGATTGAAATCAGTTGTGTCATCAGTAATCACGAGAATAATCGCAAATTTGTGGAGGATATGGGCATTCCTTTTCATCATGTCAGCGTAACAAAAGAAACAAAGCGTGAAAGTGAAGATGAAATTACGAGCATTTGTGAAAGCTATAATGTTGATTTACTAGTACTTGCGAAATACATGCAAATATTATCACCGACATTTGTTGATAGACATCACTTGAAAATTATTAACATTCACCATTCATTCTTGCCGTCATTTATTGGTGCGAACCCTTATAAACAAGCCTATACAAGAGGTGTTAAATTAATAGGGGCGACGAGTCATTATGTGACTGAAGATTTAGATGCAGGACCAATTATTGAGCAGGATGTTGTAAGAGTTAATCATAGATATACTGCACAAGATATGAAACATACAGGTAGACATGTTGAATCTCAAGTATTAGCGAGAGCGGTGCAATGGCATTGTGAACATAAAGTCATCGTAAATGGTAATAAGACAGTAGTATTTTCATAATTTATTTTTGGTAGTGAGTATATTTGCTCACTGCTTTTTTAGTTGTATAATATGAAATAAAGTAAAGCGAAAAATGGTGTGAAAAAATGATTAAAACTTATTATGTCAATTTAAATGGCGAATTAAAGGAAACCAATTCACCTAAAGATATTTCAGAAGAGAAAAAATGGATATGGGTTGATTTAAATGAACCAACTAAAGAAGAATCTGAAATATTAGTTGATTATTTTAATTTTCATCCTTTATCAGTAGAAGACGCAACGCAAGTTCAACAAAGACCGAAGTTTAAACAATATGATGATTATCAATTTATTGTATTCCATGCATTGGATCTAAAGACTTTAGAATCTGAAGAAGTAGATATCTTTATCGGTGATGATTTTATTGTGACATTCCATAGAGAACGTTATGAAGAAATTGATACGATCAAAAGAAAGTTATTTAATGAAACGATTGAAATAAATGAACCTAAAGATATACTATTACATATTCTAGATGATATAGTAGATAATTATTTTCCGTTTATTTACGACATTGAAGACAAGGTGTTTAATTTCGAAGATCGTCATAATTTAGATATTACAACAAAGACGTTAATCGATGATACATTTGATTTAAGACAAGAGTTACTGATTATTAAAAGAACTGTTCAGCCAATGAAGGATTTAGTATATAGAATGCGTGAGGGTAAAGTGTTACACCTAAGTGAACAACAATTTCTATATATTACGCATATTAATGACCACCTTATGAAACAAATGGAAATGGTAGATTCATCACGAGAAATGACGAGTGATATACGAGATAATTATATTTCTTTGAACTCATTCAAGATGAACAATATAATGAAAATATTAACCATTTATTCTGTTGTGTTTATGCCATTAACTTTAATTGCAGGTATTTACGGAATGAACTTTACAAATATGCCAGAACTCGAATGGCATGATGGCTATTATATTGTTCTCGTTATTATGGCCGTTATAGCAATTATTATGTTAATCGTCTTCAAGAAGAAGAGATGGTTCTAATGAACGTATGCGTTATGATTCAGAATATGACTAATGAAAAATAAATAAAAAGGGAAAGAGTGTGATATAAGTGAAACTTCTAGGAGCAATTGAAGCGGGTGGAACGAAATTTGTATGTGCAGTTGGAGATGAAGATTTAAATGTAATAGAACGCATCTCAATACCAACAACTGAGCCGTCAGAAACATTACCTAAAGTTATAGAATTTTTTAAACAATATCAAATTAGTAGTATAGGTATTGGATCATTTGGACCGATAGATATCAATAAAGATTCGGATACATATGGATATATCACTTCTACACCAAAAATTGCGTGGCAAAATTTTGATTTTATAGGAGCAGTTCAAGAACATTTCGATGTACCTGTAGCATTTACGACAGATGTAAATGCCTCTTTATACGGAGAGTATAAAAAAGGAATTGCAAAAAATATTGACTCAGCTGTTTACTATACTGTCGGTACTGGTATTGGTGGCGGAGCAATCGTTAAAGGGAAAATTGTACAAGGCTTAAGTCATCCTGAAATGGGACATATGTCTGTTAAAATTCATAAAGATGATCAAGACTTTGAAGGTAATTGTCCATATCACGGTAATTGTTTAGAAGGTTTAGCGTCAGGACCAGCAATCGAAAAAAGGGCAGGTATTTCTGCCAAAGAAATTCATGAAAATGATAAAGATTGGGACATCGTTGCTTATTATATTGCACAAGCAGCACTTAATACAGCGTTAATGTTGTCGCCTGAAAAAATCATTTTTGGCGGTGGTGTGATGCATCAATCACATTTATTAATAAAAGTGCATGAGCAATTTGAACGATTAAATAACAACTATATTGCAGTGCCACCAGTAGAAGAATATATTGTTACACCAAGTTTAAATGATGACCAAGGTATAATCGGTTGTCTAGCATTAGCGTTGAATGAATATCAATCATAAGTAGGTGTTAAGTATGGATGTATTAGTCGAATTAGCAGAAAATCAAATATTAGAAACAGAAAGACTTATATTAAGACCTATTAATTTAAATGATGTTGAATCATTATTCGAATATGCATCTGATGTTGAAAATACAACACATGTATTTCCAACACACTTATCTAAAGAAGATACTAAAAGTACAATTGCGGGATATTATATGAGAGCGCCATTAGGAAAGTACGGAATTGAATTAAAATCTGAAGATAAATTAATAGGTACAATTGATTTAAGAGTTGAGCAAGAATATAAGCGAGGAGAACTCGGTTATGCCCTTAATTTAAAATATACAGGTAATGGCTATATGACAGAAGCGGGATTAGCATTGCTATCACTATCATTTGAAACATTTGGACTTAATCAAGTAAAAGCAATGCACAGTACAATTAATCCTAAATCAGGAGAAGTAATGAAAAGACTCGGCATGAAGAAAATAGGGGTCATGCCTAAAAATAGAATCCATAAAGAAAAAGTAGTAGACGATGTCATTTATGCCATAACGGATGCAGAATATGCAGAAATGGTAAAAAGTGAGAAGTAGTGGTGTAGGTTAGAGTCATGAAATTAGGAAAGACGTGAGTTAAAGAGGTAGTAAAATCACATCTTTCGCACCACCACCCCTCCCACAACAAAAAAACAACCTGAACTTACATAAGTTCAGGTTGCTCATAATCGGAAAGCAGCTTATGTTTAAGCTGCTTTTTTCATTTTTGTTAAAACTTTGAGTCCATATGCAAAGATACCGTATCCTACTAATGAACTTGGTAACCAAGTTTTAGTTAATGTGCTATCATTTTTTCTACTGAATAATGCATATGGCACGAACGTTGAAATTAAGTAAAGTACTAGAACCTTTTGATAACGTTTGTTCATCTTAAACACCTCACTTTGTTACTTTCATTATAATACTTTTTCATGATTGAATGAGGTGAGTTTTTTACAAATTTAGAACATTCGTTATTCGAATTTCGCAAATGCTGATGCTGGTATGCGTGAGGCTCTATCATTATTCATTTCACCTTTACCAATTGAGATAAGCATTGCTGGTACTAAGTTATCTTCAATATTAAATGCATCAATTACTGCTTGTTTGTCAAAGCCTATCATTGGGCAAGTTGCGAGTCCTGCGTCTTCACTGACTAACATTAAACTCATCGCAAATAATGAAGCGCCACGTATTGCTTCGTCTCTTCTGTTTGTATCACTTTCAAAGAATTGATGGACACTTTGTATTAATCCTGATTTCTTATCAGCTGGTATATGTTTATGGTCTATCCAGTCATCCGCAATATCACCAATTGTTTCATGTGCATTTAAGTCACCTAAAATGATAAATGTCGCGCTAGATTCTTTTATTTTAATTTGTTTATTAGCCGCGTTATATAATTTTTCTTTTGCTTCATCTGTATCTACAACGATTACTTTCCATTGTTGTAAGTTCCAAGCTGAAGGTGATAATGCAGCTTGATCTAATAAATTATAAATTGTTTCTCTATCTAAATCGTATGGCTCATAAGATTTAACAGAGCGTCTTCTTTCTAATGCTTTTGCTAATTCCATGTTTTTCCCACTCCTTATATGTCGATATTTTTATGTTCATATAAAATAGTTTTAAAAACAACTTTTCTGCTTATTTACAAAAATCAGTCATTTTAATACTGGTTACAAACAGTTATTTGTTACAATATAAGTAATAAGGGAATAAAGTTGTATGTTTTAGTTACGTGATAAAAGGAGAGGTGCACATGATAGATATTCATAATCATTTATTATATGGATTAGATGATGGTCCATTAGATGAGGAAAGTATGCTTGAACTTGCAAGGGAAGCTGAGAAAATTGGTATAACAGATATAGTTGCAACACCTCATTATATAAAACATCGATTTAGAAATAATGCCGATATCGTAAAAAGTAGAACCGAAGAAGTACAATCTCTATTAAATGATCATCATATTGATATTAAAGTTTATCCTAGCCAAGAAATTCATATGTTTGGTGAAGAACTTGAAGGATTAGAATCTGGTGAATTGTTACCTATTACTGAAGGTTCAAGATATGTGTTAATTGAGTTTCCATTTTTCTCAATACCAGAATTTGCTGAACAAACATTTGAAAAGTTATTTAACGCTGGATACCGTCCAATATTAGCTCATCCAGAACGTATTATTCCTATTCAAGATGATCCACAAATTTTATTTGATTTAATTGATAGAGGGGCATTATGCCAAGTTACAGCAGGCTCTTTAGTTCATAAATATGGTGAAGATGCTAAAAGAGTAGCTGATTATTTATTAGAACAAAATGCGATTCATATTGTCGGAAGCGATGCTCATAATACTTCTAATAGAAACTTTCATATTAAAGAAGCTTATGAATTTTTAGAACGTACGAAAGGTATTGAAACTGTCACACGATTGAAAGAGAATGCACGAAAAATATTAAAAAATGAAGAAATTTGAAGTATTTAAAAAGCGAGAAACGCATGAGGTACCAGTTGATATCTCATACATTTCTCGCTTTTCTATTATTACTAAGTTGTTTGTAAAGGTTCAGTTGTTTCATGTTTGTTGACGACAAACATTAAGATACTTGCTACAAGCACCATGATGAATGCGAAATAAGGTGTGCTGGATAATGTTAAATGATTTAATATAAATCCACCGATAACAGATCCAAGTGTAATACCTATGTTAAATGCAGAGATGTTTAAACTTGAAGCGAAATTGACAGTTTCTTTACTATTACGTTCAGCAAAAAGTACGACAATGAGTTGTAATCCGGGAACATTCATAAATGCGAATAGTCCCATTAATAAAATACTGATTAGACCAACGACATGAAAATGTATCGTAAATCCAACAAGTAATAACGTTAATGCTTGTAATAGAAAAATAATCGTTAATGATTTCGTTGGCGCATGGTTCGTTAATTTTCCACCTAATGTATTACCAATCGCAACCATTACACCATACAATATTAAAATAATGACAATACTATTTGAGTCATAACCTAATATATTCGTTAAAATTTCAGTCATATATGTGTAAACAACAAATGTACCACCGTAGCCAAGCGCTGTAATTAAATAAATAGACATAAGCGGTTTGTTTTTAAAGACAGCAAGTTGTTTAATAATAGGTGCTTGCTCATATTCTGTTAAATTTTTTGGAACGAATGATATATTTGCGATTAAACTAATGAGTCCTATTAAAGCAATCGTATAGAATGACATTTCGTAACCGAAGTTTTGACCGACCCAAGTTCCAAATGGGACACCTGTAATCGTTGCAACTGTTAACCCTGTAAACATCATGGCGATGGCACTTGAACGTTTATGCGCAGGAACTAAGTCAGCTGCAATGGTTGTTGCAATAGACATGAATACACCATGTGAGAAAGCACTAAGCACTCTCATAGCGAGTAATAAACTAAATGATGTTGCAAGTCCTGCAAATACATTAGCAATAATAAACACAACCATAATGAGTATTAAAACAGTCTTTCTTTTCATATTGTTTGTTAAAGGCGTTAAGATAGGGGCGCCAACTGTAACACCAATAGCATATAAAGATACAGTAAGTCCTGCTAATGGGATTGTCACATCAAAGGCATCTTTAATTAATGGGAGTAATCCTACGCTAATAAATTCCGTAGAACCAATAGCAAAAGCTGAGATAGCAAGTGATATAAGTGCGAGTTGATTCGAAAATTTCTTTTTCAATTTTTAAATTCCTTCCTTTGTTATAAGATATGTGATATTTTAAAACGTAATAAGACAAATAGGAAGTACGCACTTTAAAGTCATATAGGTACTAAAAAGTGCCTTAGGGAGGAATCATGATGGAAGTTACGGAATATAATATTGGTGTAGAAGCAACAATAGATGTCATTGGCGGTAAATGGAAGCCAGTGATACTGTGTCATTTAAAGCATGGAACAATGAGAACATCTGAACTTAAAAAAGCTATTCCGCATATTACACAAAAAATGTTAACGCAACAATTAAGAGAATTAGAAAAAGATGGCATTATTAATCGAATTGTATATCAACAAGTACCACCAAAAGTTGAATACGAGATATCAGAATATGGTAGTACATTAAATGAATTACTAGAGCACTTATGTAAATGGGGAGAATTCCATATTAAAAAACGTAAAGAAGACGGCGAGCAAATAGAGCTTGATTCCGTAGAATTTATAGATGGTGTTTAAGTAGGAATTGTAAACAAGCAGGGACAATTTTGTCCCTGCTTGTTTTGTATCTTATTCAAACATGCCTTTTCTAATCATTTTATAATCTGAAAACATATGTTGTCCTTTTGCAAATACATCTTTTATTTGTTTCTTTTTCGGATCAATTATTAATATATCTGCATCATAGTGTTCTTCGATATGACCTTTATGATGCAGTGTTAATACGTTTGCGACATTTGAAGTAAATAAAGCAATCACTTCTTCCCAGTTCGAGTCTTGTACCAATAAATTAAATAATTGGTCTGTTAGCGTACTGCATTTTGCTACATCATAACCTACAAGTTGATTGTGTTCATCGAATTTAGGTAAACTACCATGTCCATCTGAAGAAACGGTTAATTTCGAAATGTCGCCTCCATGTGCTCGGTAATAATTGACGTATTCTACTGTATTTGTACTTGCTGTTAAGTCAACATACACACCTTTATGACTTAATGAGATCCCTTCTTCTAATAAATCTATACCTTTATCAAAATGTGTAACATATAGTTTGTTTGGTTTAACATCATAATGATCGATTAGGTCATGAATTTGTTTTAATTTATGTTTACCTGTACCTATATGAAAATGTGTTACACCAGCTTTTCCACTTAGCATACCACCAACTGTTGTATCAGCCACAATTCTCGCGAGTTCTTCAGTTATTGGGATAGATGATCTGAAATCATTTATTGCTATCTCACCAGTACCAATCACTTTATCAATTAAAAACAAATCTTCTTTGATGGAGTTTGTAATTGTAGTAACGGGTAAGTGATAATTACCTGTGTACATATATGTAGAGACACCTTCAGCTTCTAATGCTTGAGCCTTTGCATATAAGCTCGTTAGTGTTCGAGAAATACCATCTGTACCTATTAAGCCAACTACGCTTGTAATACCATTTGATATTAAATTTGTTAATTGAACTTCTGGCGTTCGCGTCACGTAACTTGCTTCTCCGCCACCTCCGAGCAAATGAATATGTGGGTCTATAATCCCAGGCATAACCGTATATCCTGTAGCATCGATGATCTTTAAGTTTGGATCCAGTTGCTTTATTAATTCAATATCTATATCTCCGATTTTAATAATAGATCGCCCTTGAATAAGTATCGATTGCTGACCCTTATAGTTTGGTGAATATACATCACCATTTTTAATAATTGTAAACATCAGCATCCTCCTTTAAAGCTTTCTTTATATATATTTTAGTGTAAGTATGTCGTGAAATCAAAATGTAGCAAATCAAATTAATATATGTCGATATTCTATATGTAATATAAATGTAATATAAAATTACACTTTTTATAATGACTTTCTACTTCGAGTTATATATAATTAAATTGTACTTATTCTAAAAATATATAGGGGTGGATTAAATGTATCGATCGAAAAAAATTTTATCAGTAGGTTTTACTTCAGTTATGGCTTTGACTTTAGGATTATCAAATGTGGCTAGTGCGAAAGAAAGTAGTCCTTTAGATCAAAAGGAATTAAAATCAATTCCTAAACAAGAAATCAACACAAAAGCTGAAGCGCAAGAGATTTTGAGTCAGTTACCAGGCAATCCAAATATTAAGAAAAGTTACAAACAATTTGAAGTAGCAAATGAATTTAAAGATAACTTAGGATATACGCATTATACTTTAAAACCTAAAGTAGATAACTACGTTGTCGAAGATAAAGAAGTCAAGATACATACCAATGATAATCAAGAATTAGAACTCGTCAATGGGGATGTCAATACAGAAAAAGTTACATATACAAATAAACAAAGCTTATCTAAAGATGAAGCGGTTAATAAAGCTTTTGAAAGTATCGGCGTAAGTCAAAATGAAGTGAAAAATATTAAAGGACAGAAAGTCGTTAATAAAGATGAATTAGTGATCAATGCTGAAAAGAAAAAATTAGTCTATAATGTTGAAATTATTTATTTAGATCCTAAACCAGCACGTTGGGAAATTAAAATTGATGCTGAGACTGGTGAAGTTGTAAGTAAGAAAAATAGAATTGAACATATTGCTGGAAGTGGTGTAGGTGTTAATGGGGATACTAAGAAGCCACTCAATTTAACAAAAATAAGCAATGGTTATGGTTTACAAGATGAAACACATTCTGGAACAATCCATACTTATGATGCAAAGAATGGTACGTCTAGCTTTTCGCTTATGACAGATACGGATACAAACTTTAATAGTAAAAATCAAGCTGCAGGAGTGGATGCACATTTTAATGCTGCTAAAACTTACGACTACTATTTAAACACACACAATAGAGATAGTTATGATGGAAACGGTGCAGAAATTAATTCTATTGTTCATTTTGATAGAAATTATAATAATGCCTTTTGGAATGGCCAATACATGGTGTATGGAGATGGTGATGGCAAAACATTTACATCATTATCAGCTGCAGATGATGTTGTTGCACATGAATTAACACATGCTGTGACAGAACATAGTGCAAATCTCGTATATGAGAATCAACCAGGTGCTTTAAATGAATCAATGTCAGATGTGTTTGGTTACTTCGTTGACCCTGAAGACTGGTTGATGGGAGAAGATGCATACACACCAGGTAAACCAGGAGACGGCTTAAGAAGTCTTTCAAATCCAGAACAATATAATCAACCTGCACATATGAATAATTATCAGAACTTGCCAAATACTGAACAAGGTGACTATGGTGGCGTGCATATTAATAGTGGTATACCGAATAAAGCAGCTTATTTAACGATTACTAAAATTGGAAAAGAAAAATCAGAAGACATCTATTATAGAGCTTTAACACAATACTTAAGTTCAAACTCTTCATTCTTAGATGCTAAATTTGCGTTAAAACAAGCAGCATCTGATTTATATGGTGCAAACTCAACAGAAGTACAACAAGTGGTCAATGCTTGGAATTCAGTAGGCGTAACTGGATAAAATAATTGTATTTTCACACATTGAGACTTAAAATAAAGAGGAGGACATTAACATGCAGAATCCGAAACATATGATACATCGTAAAATGCTTATGAATCGAGGTCGTGTATATTTGACGGGACAAATATGCACAGCAACACCGATACCAGATGATATGCATAGCGTGGGTTATTCAAACATGTTAATTCGATAACTGAATACGGGGAGCGTTATAAATGAAATTAGGAGAACGTGTCAAACAAAGGAGAATAGATTTAAAGCTATCTCAACAGAATTTAGCGCAAGGTATTGCGACTCAAAGTCAAATTTCAAAAATAGAAAAGAATGAATTACAACCGGGATCTCAACTACTATTTAACATTTCAAGAAGATTAAATTGTAGTATGGACTATTTATACATTGGCGATGAGTTAGATACACAATTAGAACAGAAGTTAAAAGTAATAGAAAGATTGTTAGAAGAGCGTGATTATGATGCGCTAATACCTATTATAGATGGCAATTATTTATCAAATAGTTCAACAGATGAAATTGCTGCTTCGAAGTGGGTAAGATCGATTATTACTTTTTATAAGCATGATGATGTTGAACAATCTCTACAACTAATAGAAGAAGCTTATCGTTTAATGGATCATAATATGTATGAGAAATTACAAGTTTCTATCTGTAATACGCGCGCAATTTACTACTATAGACAGAATGAAAATGAAAAAGCAAAGTCATCACTAGAACAAGGTTTAGAAATTGCTAAACGTTATAATGTAGACGATAATTATCAAATCAAATTGTTATATACATTATCTAATATTTACTCGAATGAAAAAGCTTATGACAGATGTTTAGCTTATGCACAATCTGCATTAGATATTACGATTAAATCGAATAGATATATGTTATATAGCGAATTAGTATATAATATTGTGCAATCACGATTAGAGATGGGCATTCTAAATGATACAGATAAGAAACAATTAGAAATTGCACTTTTCTTAAGTGAACAATCTAAAAAACATAACATCACAATATTAATTAGAGATTTAATGAAAACTTTATAAACAAAAATACTTTCATAACCAATTCTTTTAAACGAATGGGATATGAAAGTATTTTTTATTTTTGAATGACTTGAAGGATTGTTTCTGTCGTTAGTTCATATTCAAGTTTAGAAGCTGATTGTTGAATGGCTTTAAAGTCATGTCTGTCTTTATAAGGATATGTATAATTGAGTGTCGTTAAGATATGTAAGATAAGCGCTTCTTCTAATATGACATGTTTATTGTTCAAAATAGTCGTCGTAATCTTTTCAGAATTGTAATCTTTAATGATTTCATATATGTATAACTTCGCAAAATAGTAGGCTATCACATCGTATAATAAATCATATTTATGACATAGAGATTCTATAAATAAATATAAATGTGTGTTATCTTCTAATTGAATTGAAGCATCTTCTTTATATGTCCCAACAAGAAAATAAATATCTGGCCTTAAATATGTTTGATATTGCTTTAAAAATTTAAGCCTTACTTCAAAGATAATATGAACCAATGTTGTGTTTATTTTTAAAATTAAGGGAAGGTCTTGTTCTAATTTAAGAAGCGTTGGATGGATATTTTGACATAGTACATGTTCATCATAACCTGCATGTTGAAACTCTGTATGATACTTTGTAAAATATGAAAGCCTAGACTGTTCATTTAAATGAAAGTTATTAAAAAAATCATTGATTGTATTACTAATAATCATAATTGAACCCCTTAGCATTTGCTTTAATCTTATGATAGTTATATTACCTGATTTTGATGAATTAATCATCAAATGGTAAAATTAAAAATTAATAATTGACGAGAATCAATATGTCCTGTACCCTTTTAAAGTATTCAAGATATTTAAGAGGAGAAAATAATGAATCAAATTAATCATAAAGGATCATTTATAGCTTTATTACCGTTAATCGTATTTGTAACGCTGTTTATAGGTACTGGATTAATCATGAAAGATTTTAATTACTTACCTTTAAATGTAGCGATTCTGATTGCAGCAGTCTTTGCATGTGCTATGTATCCAAAGACGCCTTTAGCTAAGAAATTAGATATATTTACAAAAGGTGCAGCTCATCCTAACATTTTATTAATGGTATTTGTCTTTTTAATGGCAGGTGCATTTAGTCAAACAGCTAAAAGTATGGGGGCTGTAAGTTCAACTGTTAATTTAGGATTATCTTTAATTCCCGGACAGTTTTTATTAGCAGGTTTATTCATAGTTGGTGCATTTATTTCAGTAGCGATGGGTACATCGATGGGAACAGTAGCAGCATTAGCACCAGTAGGCGTAGGTATTTCAGAAGCAACAGATATCTCACTTGCTTTAACAACAGCAACTGTCGTAGGTGGTGCAATGTTCGGTGATAATTTATCAATGATTTCAGATACAACCATCGCAGCAGTTAGAACACAACAAACGAAAATGAGCGATAAATTTAAGATGAATTTCTTAATTGTATTACCAGGTGCAATTTTAACAGTGCTTATTCTATGGTTTGTTACAAAAGATGCAGGTATGACAGATGCCAGTCAAGGTGGCTATAGTGTCATTAAAGTCATTCCATACTTATTTGTATTAATTAGTGCATTATGTGGAATGAACGTATTGATGGTATTAGTGTTTGGTGTCATCGTAGCAAGCTTAATAGGATTATTAGACGGCTCATTTACACTATCAGAAAATTTAAAAGCAATCTCAGACGGACTTATCGGCATGCAAGATATTTCTATGATCGCATTATTAATCGGCGGTATGATTGGTCTAATAGAATATCATGGCGGAATAAAATGGTTGCTCAATACCGTAACGAAACGATTAAAATCTAAACGCGGCGCAGAATTTGGTATTGCCAGTTTAGTAGGCGTGACGAATTTAGCAACAGCTAACAACACAATTTCAATCATTACAGCAGGACCACTCGCAAAAGAAATAGCAGATGATTATCAAATTGATCGCAGAAAATCAGCAAGTATATTAGATATATTTGCAAGTACAGTACAAGGAATTATCCCATACGGCGCACAAGTATTAGCAGCAACAAGCGTCGCAGGAATATCAACAGTATCGCTATTACCATATTCATTTTATCCATATTTACTAGGTATATGCGGTATCGTTTCGATTGTAATAGGCTATCCACGTAAGAAGAAAGAAGCGGAGTAATAGCCATTAACCCCTATCCATCAACATGATGAATAGGGTTTTTATATATTTGCTTGAAAATAGAAGGAGGATTATATAATATAATATCGATATATAAATAAGCTTAATTCAAAAATAGACAAGGAGGAAATCAAATGTAGGAGAAAATTTAAGTTATTAGTATTATTGAAAATAGTAGAAAAACAGATGATTATTATAAGAAAAATTGAATAAAGGAATAGTGTAATGAAGACATGGAAATTAATTAGTATATTATTATTTATTGTTACTATGTTTATACTTAACCAATCGATTACATTCGCAACCGAAGTTATTAATAATTCTGAGGATTCAACAGTTCTTAGTAATAGTAAAGGTCAACCAATAGAAATTAACGAAAAAGTAGATACTATTACAGTAAAAAATATAGAATCAAATGATGATAAATCAGTCATAGCTTCAGCGGAAAATAATAATCCTACATACACTAAAAATCCAATTATTCCTAATACAAATGGGAACTCAATAGTAACATTATATAATGAAGCAAATAAACTAAGTTTATTTTATCAAATAGTGAAACATGGTACTTATGAGGAAAATCCTGTTCTTGTAAATTTTATATCAACTGATATTGATGCTGCTCAGGGAGTTGAAAGTAATTTATCTAATCTTGGGGAAGTAATTCCCGAAGATTCAAATCTCAAGGTTTCTAATAATATTATTTACGATGCAACTCCAGGTGTTGAAGGGTTGAATGGATCTATTGATTTACCTAAAGGTGGTTATTTGGGAGTAGGGTTTTTATCTAACTTTGATTATACATTTTATTCACCTGCGCCTATGCGGAGAAATGATTCTTATAACTATGCAATTGCTGTTAGATATGATATTTTTGGTAGCAGTTTACAGGTAAAAATTAAACAAAAATACAGAGTTAATTATTTAAATTTAAAAGGAGAAAAAATTTTAGCATCAAAAACATATACAGGTTATAATAACAAAAATTATAAGATACCAGTTCCGAAAATAGATAAATATACGAAGTTATATTATAAAATTGATAACCAAAATAAAAATGATCAAGTTATAAACCTGTTTTATCAATTAAAACCCCAAATTATTTATAATTTTTCTGATGAAAACGGTAATAAGATTAGAGATTCTTTAAAATATACTTATGATAAAGGAACTGAAATTAAATTTAATCCTCCAAATATAAAAGGATATATTAAACCTAAAATATTAAAGACAATTATCAATAAGGATAGTACTTATAATTTTATTTATGTAAAAGAGAAAAATATTAAGAAGCATACTAAACCTTCAAACAAATTAAATAAAACTAATCAAAATAGAGAAAAGAATAAAAAAACAAAGCATACTAAAACATTGCCTATAAAAAACAAACCTACAGCAAATGCGAAAACTAAAAATTTAAAAAGCAAGAATACTATAAGAAAGAAACCAAATAAATCTACGAAAGATATATATAGACCTCGTAACATTTCATACATTAAATCGCCGCAAAAACTAAAAATACCTCAGGCATATCAAAATTATCAAAATAAAAATAATTCATTAAAAAGAATAAATAGTTATACAAAATTTTCTGAACAAGTAAATTATATAAATAATTCTAAGCAAATAACTAATGAAAGACATAATAATAAGACAGGGTCACATAATGATTTACATAAATCTAAAGAGAAAAACAAAATAGATTGGTTTGCAATTAATACAGGACTTAAAGATCAAGAACAAATTGAATTCATAAGGTTATTAAATGAACTAGCAGAAGAGGCAAATAAGGAGCATAAAGGAAATTTTAATGAAATAAACCATTATATTGCTAATGGATTAGCATATTATAACTATAAAAATAATATATTGCAAATTTCAGTTAATGATTTATGGAAAATAGATAAAAGTAAAGTGAAATATCCTAAAGCAAATTTTGAGATAGAAATTATAGAAGGAAAAAATAAAGTAATTAAAAGTGATAATCTTCTTCATCACATACATGCCTCCAAGAACTATGATATAGATTTTCCTCATATGGGTGCTACTTTGGGAAGCGTAGAAAAGAGCGTGTGGTATAAAGAACTTATAAAGAAAATAGCTAGTTTACCACTTGAAAAATATGATGGTATATCATCGGAAGATAAATTTTTCCAATTAAATGCGCTCACTGGTGACTTATTAACAAATATTAATAAAAAAGATGGGAAATCTGATATTGATGCAATGATTATGTACTATCATCCTAAATTTAAAGACTTACCTTTAAATGCGAGAATTATTGAATATTACAGTACAGAAAATTTAGATGTTGAAAGAGAAAAGTTCAAGAGTGAGGTTTTACCAATTATAGTTAAGAAAGATGTCAATAATAAATTGGGTTATTTATTTGTTGCATCTGCGACTACTCTAGGTGGGCTTGTATTAACTAAGGATTTATTGCTTAAAATATTAAAAAATTTACCTAAAGTAATTGCTCAAAAAGGAAGAACAATTATTAAAAAAACAAAAAGCAATTTAAAAATAACCAAAAAATTTATTGAAAATAAGATGGCTAGAAAATTAAAGAAAGTTAAAAGTAATATTAAAAACTACATCGCTAAAAAGATTGTTAAACCTATAAGAAGAAAGGTAGTTTCAATTAAAAGAAAAGCAAAGCGAAATGTTAAAAAATTAGCTAAACGAATGATTTCTCCTGTAAAAAGAGCTATTAAGAGGAAAATAAATAATAGTCGTACTATTAAATATCTTGAACGAAAAACAAGACCTATTCGAAGAATCTTTAATAAAAAAATTTATAGACCGGCTCGAAAATTTGTCACTAAAAGAATTTATAGACCGATAAAAACTATAGTAAATAGAGCTAGAAGGTATTCAAGAAAGATAAAAAATAGTATCAGTAAAAGTAAAAAGTTTATAAGCAATGGATTTAGAAAATTAAAAAGATTATTTAGAAGGTGAGCAATTCATGTGGAATAGCATAAAAAAGTATAAAGTCTGGATATTATTTGCCTTTTATCTAAACCTGTTTAGGTTGACATTAGTTGTATTAATACTCTCATTATATCTATATTTAAACTTCTCAAAGTATTCCGTTTATTATGCTAAACATATACCTCATGACGAAGGAAGAGACCCAGAAGCTGAAATGTTAATCAAAAATATAGCTAGAGCAGAAACGCCAGAGATAGAGGGTGTAACTTATTCTCCAACGTGTATATATGGAATCGGTAATTGTTTGAAATACTCAGTAGATGGAATTAATGGTGAAGATACAAAAAATCCTGATCATCATCGTTCTGTAATTATGGGAGATTCCAAAAATGAAATTGAATATATAGAGAAAAATTATATATATTTATTTAATGACAAATATAAATTAATTTTATGTAATGGAAAAAGAGGAGAGGAAAAGCCTGTTTCAAATATTAATGAAACTGAAATAAAAAAACAAATACGTTCAATTGTTCAACCTGTAATAAATGTTCAGCCTAAACCTATGATTAATCTTCAGTGGTTATTTAATTGGTGGTATAGAGATTATTTTAGGAATGAATATTAATGTTGGAAGTGAATATTTATGATAATATTTAAATTTATTAAACGTGCGATTTATAAGACATTTGAGGTAACGGTTTTATATCTTATACCTCTAATTGTAATATTATTAATTTCTAGATACCTTTTAATCAGCCATATGGAATTCTATTCTGTATATTATTCTAAACATATTGATCACAGCCCTAATATAGATCCAGAAGTTATTATGGTTATGAAAAATTTAAATGCTATTGAAAAACCTAAAGATGATTCATTTGTATACGAATATAAAGATTCTTATTTAAATGATTACAGATATTATAATGTAAAAAAATTAAATAAAAAGAATCATTATGAAGAATTAGAGTCTTATATTGAATTTAATACTAAAAATGATAAGTTTGAATATATAGTCTTTGTAAATCATGCTAGAACTAAATATAGTTTTAATAATGCTTATAAAATAGAATATGTGCTGAAGAAAGATTTCAGTGATGTCAGTTTAAGAAAAGTGAATGAGAAGCGGGTTAAACAGGAGATGAGGGATATTCTTCAGCCTATTATAGATGTTCAACCTAAGCCAAGGGTTAATTTACAATGGTTATTTAATTGGATGTATGGTGATTATTTTAAATGATTTGGTTTGGGATTATAGAAATATTTTAAACAAAAACAAGCATATCACGTTATGACTGAATGGTTCAGTTAAGTGATATGCTTGTTTTTTGTGTTATATATTTTTATGCTTTTTCTTGTTTAAGTTCGTAACCATATGCGGTTTCGCCATGGAATACAGCATCTAAGCCTTCTAGTTCTGCTTTTTCGTCTGTTCTTAATGTTGTAAAGATACTGATGATTTTAGCGATGATGTAAGTCATAATTCCACTAAATGCGATTGTTACGACGACTGCAACGATTTGTACAACTACTGGCATAATGCCACCACCAAAAAATACACCGTCTGCTATTGTTGAGTTAACGCTAGAATTTTGGAATAAACCTGTTCCTATTGCACCAACGACGCCTCCAAATCCATGTAAACCGAATGCATCTAATGCATCATCATAGTTAAGTAATACTTTAAGGTGCGTGATAACATAGTAACAAACGAATCCGCCTAATATACCTAGAATCATTGCACTTCCGTAACCGACAAAACCAGCTGCTGGTGTAATCGTTACGAGTCCTGCTAACATTCCTGATAAAGTTCCGATTAAAGTGACTTTTTTCTTTTGAATATATTCAAAGATAGACCAACCGGCAATACCTGCACATGATGCTAATATTGTATTGACAAATGCGAGCATGGCAACTGAATCGAAAGTGAGTGCTGATCCTGTATTAAAGCCAAACCAACCGAACCATACGAGAATACCACCGATTAAAGTAATAACTAAATTATGTGGTGGTTTTTTATTGCTAGGTTTTCTAGAACCGAGTAGTAGGGCCAGTACGAGTCCAGAAACACCAGATGAAATATGGACTACTGTACCACCAGCAAAATCAATTGCACCAAGTTTGTGAATCCAGCCTCCACCCCATACCCAGTGTGCTACTGGGCTATAAACTATAATGACCCATAAACTCATAAAGATTAAAAATGGTCCGAATTTCATTCTTTCAGCTACTGAACCAGTAAGAATTGATACGGCAATGGTACAAAATGTTAATTGGAAAAGCATAAATAATGCGAATGGAATGGTTTCACTAAAATTACCATTAGGTGTAAATCCAACACCGTTTAATAATGCGTGTGAGAAATCTCCTATCCATAAATTGTTACCACCAAAACTAATAGAAAATCCTATTAATACCCACGTGAATGTTACAACAACAATTGCTGAAATACTGTGCATCGAAGTATTTAAAACATTTTTAGATTGAACTAATCCTCCGTAAAATAATGCTAAACCAGGTGTCATTAACCAAACTAACAACGTACATCCGAATAATAAAAGTGTATCTGTCTGACTCATCTTCCCTCAACTCCTTATTTTTTTAAAAGTATAAAATATAAAATAAGAAAAAAGAAATATGAGTCAGGTAAATTTACACTTGGTGTTATATTACTTAACATCTGTTAAGTAATTGGATTATTGAACACCTAAATAATCGAACGTAACAGCAGCGACTGATTTAGCTGCAATAAGTAGAGAACCTTCATCAATATCAAATTTAGGATGATGATGAGGGAATGTTTCTTTATCTTTAGGACTTGCGCCTACATAGAAGAATGTACAAGGTAATTCTTTTGCATAGTAAGCAAAATCTTCTGATGGTGGTTGTGGTTCGCAACGTTCAACACTTTTAACTTCAGGAATATTAGCCGCTTCAATTGCTTTAGCAACTTGTTTCGTTAATTCAGGATCATTATATAGAACCGGATAATCTCTCGTATATTCGAGTTCACATTGAACACCATACATAGATTCTAAACCTTTAGAAAGTCGCTTAACTTCTGATTCAATCAGTTGTAGTGTTTCTTTGTTCATACCTCTAACGTCACCTTCAAGTGTGACTTCATTTTTAATGATATTAAACTGACCTTTACCATCAAATGAACCAATAGAAATAACGCCCATATCAAATGGATTCAATCTTCTTGAAACGATTGTTTGTACAGACATGACAAAGCTACTTGCTGCAACAATTGGGTCATTTGCTAAATGTGGTGATGAACCATGACCACCACGACCTGTGATTTTTAATTTAAATATATTTCGACCAGATTGAACATTGCCTTCTCTATAATAAACGTGATCACTTTCAAGTGCGCTCATGACATGGACGCCGATGACATTATCAACGCCATCAAGAATGCCATCTTTAATTAAGTATTGTGAGCCACCAGGTGGCTTTTCTTCAGCAGGTTGGTGAATGATGACAATCTTACCTTTAAGTTGATCTTTCACTTCAATTAAAGTTTCAGCAAGCACCATCATATATGCAGTATGCGCGTCATGACCACAAGCATGCATGACACCTTCATTTTTAGAACTGAAAGGTAGGCCAGTATCTTCTTTTATTGGTAAAGCATCGAAATCAGCACGTAACGCTAACGTCTTACCTGGTTTACCAGAATCAATGGTTACTTTAATACCGTAAATGCCTTCTCCTCCGATATGCGTTTGTAATGTGACATCCTTATCTTTATAAAAGTCAGCAATATACTGGGCTGTCTCTTTTTCTTCAAAAGATAACTCAGGATGCTCATGTAAGTATCTTCTGATTTCAATCATTTTGTTTTCTTTCTTAGATAATCTTTCATAGAAATCATTTAACATATCATGTTCCTCCTTATATTTGTTTAATTTAATTATAAAAGAAATTTTTGAAAAATTGTTGTTAGAAGCGTAATAAGGTGTTGACATAACATGACAATGGGCGTAGAATGATTGAGTATTAGTTAGCAAAGCTAACTATATTTTTATGAGAAAAGGTGAAAACAATGAAGAACTTTTTATATTCCTATACAAATTTGTATCGACCATATATTCATCATATTAATGAGATATTGGAACCGTTTGATTTATATGCTGCGCAGTACAAAGTGTTGCATGATATTGCATTTAATCAACCAACCACACTGGTACAAGTTTCAAAGCGTTCTTTTATTGAGAAGCCTACAGCTCGTAAAATTATAAAAAAATTGATCGAACGGGAATTGATTCAAGCAGTTAATAGTAAAGAAGATAAAAGAGAAAAATTCCTTACTTTAACTGAGCAAGGTCAAAATCAATTCGATGAAATTCATCATAGAATTGGTGTATTTCAAGAAAAATGTCTGCAAGCAGTTGGTGTCGATGAAGCAGAACTTAATAAGGCACAAGAGATTTTAGAGAATTTGAGAACTTATTTAATAGAGGAGGAAACAGAGTAATGGACGACCAAATTAAGAAACCGATTTGGACAAAAGATTTTATATTTAATTTTGTTATTAGCTTTTTTATATTTTTATCAATGTACTTACTATTAGTAACAGTAGGTGGTTATAGTAAGGAAACATTTGGAGTTTCAGACAGTATGGCTGGTCTAGCATCAGGATTATTTATTGTTGGATCATTAGTAGGTAGATTTTTAACAGGTAAATATATCAATATAGTAGGTAGTAAAAAAGTATTAGTCATCGGTGGGATTCTACTAGTTATCACAAATGTTTTATATCTCGTGACTGCATCATCATTCGCATTGTTATTAATCGTACGTATTTTAAATGGTATTGCAAGTGGGGTAGCAAGTACAGCTACAGGAACAATTGCAGCATTTATCACACCAGCACAACGTCGTAGTGAAGGTATTAGTATGTATAGTTTAAGTATGGTACTCGGTACAGCAATTGGACCATTTATAGGCTTATTACTATATCAACACATTCCAATGTCTGGACTATTTACAATTTGTACGATACTTATTGTTGTAGCATTTGTTATGTCACTATTCATGAAAGTTGAAACACCTGTTATGGCGAGTGTCAAAACAGAAGAGAAAAAAGGATTTAAAATTACTGATTTCTTCTCAGTACATGCCTTACCAATTGCAATCGTAGTTGTGATTGTTAGTATTGCATACTCATCAGTATTGTCATTTATTCAATTCTTCGCACAAGAAAATCATTTAGTAGACGCAGCAAGTTTCTTCTTTGTTGTATATGCAGTAGCAGTCTTAATTACAAGACCATTTACAGGAAGAATTATGGACCAACGCGGTGAGAATATCGTTACAATACCAGCATTTATATGTTTAATTCTTGGTTTATTCCTAATTAGTATTGCAAGCAATGGTGCGATTTTATTAATCGCAGGTGCATTTATAGGATTAGGATTCGGTAACTTACAATCTATATTCCAAGCATTAGTCGTTAAAGTATCACCAGTAGAAGCGATGGGATTAGCAACATCAACATATTTCATCGGTTTAGACTTCGGATTAGGATTCGGACCATATGTATTAGGTAATTTCACACATTCAATCGGATATTCAGGATTATATCTAGCAATGTCTATCGTAGCCTTATTAGGATTAGTCGCATTCTATTTCTTACACATGATTAAAGCTAAAAAAGTAAGTCAATTATAATAAGTGGAAGTGTCGTTAGGGACAGAATTCCGAGAAGTGTCCCTAAATGAGTACTTTCTAACTACCAGAATTCGAAATAATGGAAGTTACAGCGCTCTAACTACCACAATTCAGAATAATGATAGTTAGCGATACTCAATTTCTAAACTTCATAATAATGTAGTCTGAGACACCGAGATGTCTCAGACACTACTTAAAAAAAAGCGTATAGGACAATGAATGTCCTATACGCTTTTTATATATTATCCTTCTAAATCAACTGAGTTGATATCAATGCCTAATGCGTCTGCTACACCTTTACCGTAGTCTGGATCTGCTTTGTAACAGTTACGGATGTGACGGTGTTTTACTTCGTCAGTAGTGCCTTGCATTTCGTTAGCTGTATTTTGGAAAATACGTTGTTGTTGTTCTGGTGATTGTAGACGGAATAATTTACCTGGTTGTTCATAGTAATTATCGTCATCTTCACGGAAGTCGTGTTCGTATAATTCACCTTCAAGTTCTAATCCTGGTTTTTTGTATTCTGGTTGTGATTGATGTGCTTCATAACTATTTGGATAGTAGTTAATGCCGCCACCAAGGTTACCATCTACTCTCATTTGTCCATCTCTTGAGAATGGGCAAACATTTGTTGCAGCTTTTGGTGAGTTTACTGGGATTTGCCAGTGGTTAACACCTAAGCGGTAACGTTGCGCATCTCCGTAAGAGAATAAACGACCTTGTAACATTTTATCTGGAGAGAAGTCTATACCAGGGATGATGTTTGTTGGTGCAAATGCAGCTTGTTCAACATCTTGGAAATAGTTCTCTGGGTTACGGTTTAATTCGAATTCACCAACTGGAATTAATGGGTATTCGTCTTTGAACCAAACTTTAGTTAAGTCGAATGGGTTATCTTTATGATTTCTTGCTTGTTCTTCAGTCATAACTTGAATGTACATTTTCCATTTAGGGAAATTACCTTCTTCAATCGCGTTGAATAAGTCTCTTTGACTTGATTCACGGTCTTTAGCAATTACTTGTTCAGCTTCTTCTGCTGTATAATTTTCGATACCTTGTTGAGTTCTGAAGTGGAATTTAACCCATACACGTTCACCTGCATCGTTGTACATTGAGTAAGTGTGTGAACCGAAACCGTGCATGTTACGGAATCCTTTTGGAATACCTCTGTCTGTCATTAAAATTGTAACTTGGTGTAAAGCTTCAGGTAATAATGTCCAGAAGTCCCAGTTTGATTGTGGGTTATGCATGTTTGTTTTAGGGTCACGTTTAACAACATGGTTTAAACTTGCAAATAATTTAGGATCACGGAAGAAGAATACAGGTGTGTTGTTACCAACTAAGTCCCAGTTACCTTCTTCAGTATAGAATTTAAGTGCGAAACCACGGATGTCACGTTCAGCTTCTGCAGCACCACGTTCACCAGCAACTGTAGAGAAACGTGCAAACATTTCAGTTTGTTTACCAATTTCAGAGAATATTTTAGCATTTGTATATTGTGTTATATCATGTGTAACAGTAAAAGTACCGAACGCACCAGAACCTTTAGCATGCATACGACGCTCTGGAATCACTTCTCTGTCGAAATGTGCCATTTGTTCTAAGAAATAAATATCTTGCATAGCAAGTGGTCCGCGTTTACCAGCAGTTAATGAATTTTCACGATCTGATACTGGCGCACCAAAAAGTCCTGTAAGTTTTGATTTATTACTCATATCATAATCCTCCTCAAGAATTCTTAATTATAATAATTCTAATTTCATACTAATTATAATTTAAAGTGAGCAACGTGACAAGTAAAAGAATAAAAAATACAGAAAGAATTACAGAGCTACTTTGTTATATATTTAGATATAATAACCTAAAAGTGTAAAAACTAAACATTAAACAGGGCTTTTTGAGTAAATTTTACGTTTTGTACACAAATTGTTAATAGAATAATTTTTATTTAAAATGAGAATTGGACAGATTAATTGATTATAAGAACTATAAATAATAAAAAAAGAACGCGTTTTTTCGCGTTCTTAATAGAAATAAATATTAATTAGGTAAATCTCTGTCTATAAATAGTGGCTGAACGTCTACTCTTTTCAAAATGATTTCTTTTGCTTTTTGAGGTAGCAGTTTGATTTCAGGAATTTCTGAGACTTTTAATGATACATATTTAATTTTTTGATCGAATGGAATGGTTAAATCATCTAAAGATTCATTAATTGTAGCATGATAAATAAATAATATTTCGTGATAAGACGTACTTTCATATTCAAAGAAGTTTTGAACAGTTGTTAAAAAGTAAATATCATCACATTCAATATTGAGTTCTTCTTTGATTTCACGTTTAATAGCTGAGTCCGAGCTTTCGAAATATTTTACTCTCCCACCAATTAATGCATAATAATCATTTTTTTTATCATAGTGGAAACAATAACCATTCTTATCTTTGATGATTGCGCCAACTCTAATGTTCAACATACCATCGCCTGATTTAAGAGAAAGATCCATCACAACGACCTCCTTAGTATTAAATTAGAATAATTTAAGAATGACAATGCCGACAAAGACTAATATCGCACCAATTAATCGCCTCGTTGTAATTTTAAATTTTGGTGTATTAAATAAACCGAAGTGATCAATTAAAAGTCCCATTAACATCTGTCCAAATATAACGACCATTAATGTAAGTGCTGCACCGAGTTCAGGCATAAGTAATATGTTCGTCGTAACAAATACAACACCTAATGCACCACCAATAAAGTAAATCGGTTTAATCGTACCTTGTTCAGGTTGATGGAAGCTAAAACGAATTCTACGAACAAGAATAAGTGAAAGAATGAATAATGCGATTGTCCCAACAGCGAATGATATAAGTGCTGAAAAATAAAATGAATCTACTTCATATCTAAGTGCACTATTAATAGCTGTTTGAATAGGGGGAAGACAACCCGTCATAATACCGAGTATCATCCAATAGTTTGTATGATTAGATTGCGTTGTAATGACACGTGATGATTTCTTTTTATAATTCATTAATAATATACCCAGTAACATCAGAATTACGCCAGAAATTCTGCCGATATTGATTGTATGAATGTCAGCATCAAACAATCCGAATTGGTCGATGATCAGTCCCATTATAATTTGACCAGAAACTGTCATCACGACTGTTAATGCAGCGCCAATTCTTGGAAGTAATAATAAATTACCTGTTAAAAAGACGACGCCTAATAGACCACCTGTAAACCAAACGTATGAAAAGTCTTGATTCATTATAAATGAAGGTGTTAATTTTTGTGGATTCATAATGGTATTCACAATGATTAACACAATCGTTCCGATTAAGAATGAATAAAATGATGCGAGTATCGGTGATTTCGTGTAACTACCAAGTTTCGTGTTAATAGAAGTTTGTAATGGTACACATAACCCAGCTAAAATGCCTAGAATAATTAATAAAATCAATCTTCATAACCCCTTTTTTCTATATCTACAGCTTCTTGATAATAATTTTTTTGTTCATTTTCTGGCACCATATTACCGCCTGTTGACCAAACGAGGTGCGTGGCATTTTCAGAATCATAATTTAAATCATGAATATATTTCAAACCTTGGAAACCTGAAGTAGCTGAAGGTTCTATAAAGATATTTTCATGATCTTTTAATGTTTTTAAATAAAGATAAAGTTGATGGTCATTTACTGTACATGAACCAAACAATAGTGAAGTCATAATGTTGCCGACTAATTTTGATGGACGACTAACTGCTAAACCATCTGCAATTGTTTTTCCTGATAAACCTATATCTTGAACGGAAATTTGATCATGTAGCTGTGTAATCATGCCTAAAGTCATACAAGGTGCTTCAGTAGGTTCGATAAAGATAGGATGTACATGATCGTCATAAATAAGTTTTAATCCAAATGCGACACCACCAGGACCACCGCCGACGCCACATGGTAAATAGACGTATAACGGATGTGCTTTATCTACATGAATATTTAAGTCTTTCAATTGATGTTTAAGTCTTAGGGCGCTAACTGCATATCCTAAAAATAAATCTTTAGATGCTTCATCATCAACAAAGTGACAATAAGGATCATCTGCTGCAGCTTTACGACCTTCTTTTACAGCATAACCGTAATCGTGAACATGTTCTACGACTTCGACTCCTTTAGAACGGAGAAGGTCTTTTTTCCATGTCTTAGCATCTTGAGACATATGAACCGTTACTTTGAAACCTAATTTGGCACTCATAATACCGATGCTTAATCCTAAATTACCAGTAGAGCCAACAGCAATTCTGTATTTAGAGAAAATAGATTGATATTGTTCAGTAGCAAGTAGGCGGTAATCACTATTAATCGTAAAATCAGTTTCTTTCATTGCCGTTTCCTCAGCAAACTTTAGCACTTCATATATGCCACCACGTGCTTTAATAGAACCAGAAATAGGTAAAGCGTGGTCACCTTTAAGTAATAAACGGCCATTTAAATGGCTGAATCGTGCTCTTTTGAAATGATCTAATGAAAAAATTTGAGATTCAATTTTTCCATTATTTTGTTTCGTTTCAGGAAAGACTTCTTCAATATACGGGGCAAAACGTGCCAATCTTTGTTCAGCATCTAATACATCATCCATTGAAAATGGTAAGTCAGTAGTCGCTAAATAGTCAGAGTTTTTCCAGAATATTTCTTCTCCACGTTTAATATTAGAAATAATAGGATACGTATCTTCTAATGATTTTATGTCTATAGACATGAATAATCTCTCCTTTTTAAAATAAGATGTAATACAATAGTACAACTGTTTCAATATTATAGATAGATTGTGATTATAAAAAATATATGATTATTTGTATCCTTTAACAATAATAGGAGGTTTGGTAGTTTTTGGGATTCCAAGAACGGCATGTATGTAGTGGGTGAGTTAATTACAAAAGTCAGCGGAAGTGTAACTAAGGGGCCGTTAATTACAAAACCCGACCAAACTGTAACTAAAAAGCCCGCTATCTTCACATAACACTCAACTTACTCAAAAAAAAGACTTCCGACGTAATATCGGAAGTCTCCATAGTCTACATTTTATGATGTATATAAATCTCTTGTAGGTGTTGGGATTCTGCTTGGGTCTGCATGTTTAATAATTGCACGTACATATAATGAAGCGACAATTAGAAATACGATTGAACCGCCAATTACAGATGTTTGATATGGTAATGATAATCCTTCTGGTGCATATAACACATATACACTAATTGCAGCTGTCATGAATAACGCTGGTATTCCGGCTACTAGATGTTTCTTGCCATATCTTAATAAGTAACTTACACTTACCCACAACATAACGGTTGCGACGATTTGATTTGAGAATCCTACATATCTCCATAAGAATGAATAATCAATTGTTGATAGTAAGAAAGCAGGTAATCCTACAGCAAAGCTTGCTGCGATCATTAATACTTTTGGTTTAATTTTTACTTTATCTCTCATGAAATCTTCTATAATCATTCTTGAACTTCTAAGTGCTGTATCACCAGTTGTAATAGGTAGGATGATGACACCAAGTAGTGCAAGGATGCTACCAAATGGTCCTAATAGTTCAATTGAGATTTGGTCAACTACACCAGCTGGACCGATAGATTGTAATTTTGCGGCTAATCCTTCGGTACCACCGAAGAATGTCATACCAGCTGCTGCCCAAATTAATGCAATAATACCTTCAGAAATCATTGCGCCATAAAAGACTTTTCTACCTTCTGATTCATTCTTAACTGTTCTTGAAATGATTGGACTTTGCGTACAATGGAAACCTGAAATTGCACCACAAGATATTGTAACCATAAGTAATGGCCAAACAGGTAGTTCTTTAGGGTGCATATTATGAATTGTAATTTCAGGGATATGCTTACCACTGAATAATAAAGCAACGGCTACACTAACTGCCATAACGATTAAGATAAACCCGAATATTGGATAAATACGACCAATAATTTTATTGATAGGAAGAATAGCTGCTAGTATAAAATATGTAAAAATTATAACTAATGCTACGAAGAACGATATAGGTGTCTTGCTTGATAATAATTGAGCTGGACCAGCAACAAATGCAGCTGCAACGAGCACCATCAAGACCACAGAAACTACATCTGTAAACACTCTAATAACCTTACCTAAATAATGTTGTACAAGCATAGGGAACTGTGCACCGCCATGTCTCAAACTTAACATGCCTGAGAAGTAGTCATGTACACCTCCAGCGACGATACATCCTACAACAATCCAGATAAATGCTACTGGTCCATATAAAGCACCAGCTACTGCACCAAATATCGGACCCAATCCAGCTATGTTAAGCAGCTGAATCATCCATCCTTTCCAAGCAGGCATAGGTACAAAATCCATATTATCTTGTTTACTATACGCTGGTGTTTGTTTATCCGGATGTATCTCAAATACGCGTTCAACGTATTTACCGTAAAAGATATACCCAAAAATTAAAATAATAATACTAGAAATAAATGTAACCATTGTAAAACCTTCTTTCAAACTAAGAATATTCATAGATTAGCAAAAATTAAACAGTGTATCAATAATATTATTGAAATTTCTGAAAATTTATCAATATAGTAAGCATAACAATTATTTGCAATTGTAAAATTACAAAATTATAATCAAAAGTAAGCCTTTTCATTTAAAAATGATTATATTTGGCTTTTTTGGGCATAATTTCATAGAGGGGGTAATCAATATGCAAGAACATCAGGTTATAACAATTGATGGTAAAGATTTTCTTGTAGAAGAGGGCATGAGGCTATTGGACTTTATTAAAGCTGAAAAGTTATCCTTCGTTCCGTCTATATGCTACAACGAATCTTTAGGACCAATTGAAACGTGTGACTCATGTGTCGTCGAAGTTAATGGGCAACTTCAACGTGCATGTAGTACGATGATTGAGAATGGCATGGTTGTAAATACACAACTTGAATCCGTGAAATCAGCTCAGAAACAAGCATTGGACAGAGTGCTTGAACATCATGAATTATATTGTACAGTTTGTGATTATAATAATGGCAATTGCGAAATTCATAATACAATGGGTGAATTTGGTTTAGAACATCAATCTAATCCATTTCAATCTAAAGGTTATGAAAAAGATTTCGGGGCATTTTATAGATATGATCCGGATCAATGTATTCTATGTGGTAGATGTGTAGAAGTATGCCAAGATGTGCAAGTGAATGAAACATTGACAATTGATTGGGAAAGAAAACAACCTAGAGTTATTTGGGACAATGATCGTGCGATTGATGAATCAAGCTGTGTGAACTGTGGACAATGTGTAACAGTATGTCCTTGTAATGCTTTGATGGAAAATAACATGCTAGGTAATGCAGGCTATATGACTGATCAAGAACCTGGCTTATTACGTTCGATGATTGAACTTACTAAAAAAGCTGAAACTGGATATGGACCACTATTTGCGATTTCTGATTCAGAAGCGGCGATGCGAGAAGATGTCATTAAAAAGACGAAGACAGTATGTACATACTGTGGAGTAGGTTGCTCATTTGATGTTTGGACAAAAGATAGAGAAATATTAAGAGTGTTACCACATGAAAATTCTCCAGCAAATCATATTTCTACGTGTGTTAAAGGGAAATTTGCATGGGACTATGTGAATTCTGAAGATAGATTAACGAAACCTTTAGTTAGAAAAGAAGGCTATTTCCAAGAAGTTGAATGGGATGAAGCTTTAAGAGTGATCAGTACTCGATTTTCTCAAATTAAAAATCAATATGGTAAAGATGCATTAGCGTTTATTTCATCTTCTAAATGTACAAATGAAGAATCATATTTAATGCAGAAATTAGCGAGACAAGTTATCGGAACGCATAACGTTGATAATTGTTCTAGATATTGTCAATCACCAGCTACTCAAGGATTGTTTAGAACAGTGGGTTATGGTGGTGATTCAGGTTCAATTGAAGATTTAGAAAAAGCTAAAATGGTCATTACTATCGGTACAAACACAGCTGAAGCACATCCAGTTATTGCGAGTAGAATTAAACGTGCACATAAATTATTAGGACAAAAATTATATGTATTTGATATTAGAAAACATGAGATGGCGGAACGTGCAGATAAATTTTATCAACCAAATCCTGGTACAGATTTAGTTTGGCTATCAGCTGTTACAAAATATATTATCGACCAAAATTGGCACGATGAAGCTTTTATCAATAAATGGGTTAATGATTTTGATAGTTATTATGACAGTCTTAAAACATTTACGTTAGACTATGCAGAAAGTCTAACGGGCATTAGTCAAACAGAACTCAAACATATTGCCAAACAAGTTGCAGAAACTGAATCTCTATCCATCTGTTGGGCTATGGGTGTAACACAACATCGTATCGGTAGTGATACAAGTACAGCCATTTCTAACTTATTGTTAGTAACAGGTAATTATATGAGACCTGGCACAGGTGCTTATCCTTTAAGAGGTCACAACAATGTTCAAGGATGTAGTGATATGGGCAGTATGCCAAACACATTCCCAGGATATCAAGATGTGTCTGATGATGAAGTGAGACATAAATTTGAACAAGCTTGGCAAGTTTCGCTCGATTCAGAAAGAGGTTTGGACAACCATCAGATGATAGATAGTATACATGAAGGGACATTACACTCACTTTATATTAAAGGTGAAGATACAGGTGTTGTAGATGCTAATATTAATTATGTCAGATCAGCATTTGAGAAAATTGATTTCTTAGTCGTTCAAGATTTATTCTTATCAAAAACAGCCGAATATGCAGATGTTGTATTACCTGCATCTCCTTCATTAGAAAAAGATGGTACATTTACAAATACTGAAAGACGTGTTCAAAGAATCAATAAAGCATTAGACACGCTTGGAGATTCTAAACCAGACTGGGAAATCATTCAATTAATTGCACAGTCACTAGGCGCAGATTGGGATTATCAACATCCTAGTGAAATATGGTATGAAGCACAATCACTCATGCCTTTAGTTAAAGGAATTACGTATGATCGTTTAGAAGGATTTGATAGTTTACAATGGCCAATGAATGATGATGGCACTGATACACCATTATTATATACAGAAAGATTTAATTTCCCTGATGGCAAAGCTAGACTTTATCCATTGTCATTTAATGTTGAATCTAAAAAGACAAAAGAAATGTCATTACACGTTAACAATGGTCGAGTGTTAGAACATTTCCATGAAGGTAATATGACTTATCAAGTACCTGGTTTAAAATATAAATTACCTAGAAACTTCTGTGAAATTTCTAAAGAACTCGCTGAAGAACACGGTATCGAAAATGGTGCGAGAGTTAAAGTAACTTCTAAAGTAGGTACAGTAGAAGTGAATGTGCAAGTTACAGATAGAGTATCAGGTAATAATATTTATATTCCATTAAATGATCAGAATGAAGGCGCACCAAACTTTGTAACAGATAGTGATGTTGATAAAGATACAAATACACCAGCATATAAAGATAATTATGCGAAGTTAGAAGTTGTCACTAAAAAAGGGCAATCACCTATACCTAAACATAATTCGCGTTTTGGTAATAGACAGCCTCAGATTAGTGTGAGAGTTCAAGACAAATGGGCGAAATCAAGTTATACATTCCCTAGTAAAGGTGGCGATTTATAATGGGTGAAAGAGTTAAAGTGATTAAGAAAATTCATAAAAGTAGAGAATATATAATTGAAGAAAATATGAATGACATTAAATCACGATTATCAGATCGGAAAATTGCCATTGAAAAAGGAATTGATATACTCGATGCACTGGAAGAAGCGGAAGCGTTAGATGCATTTCACGCAGCCATTGTGCAACGTAAAATCATTACAAAAAATATCGTCAATGAACTAAATAAAGAACAATATGAAGGTATTTTAGGAAATCTTGGACAAGTACTATTTCTATTAGGAGAACTAGATATAGAAGAAACATCGACTTTCGTGAGAAGAATTAATAATGGTATGAAAGTAGCGAATAGGGCTAATCCTTATAAGAAGACTTCCGTAACAGATTTATTAGGCGCACTTAAAGATCCAGAAATTAATCAAAGTGTAACGCTATTATTGAACTTTTTAAAAGGTATGAGTAGAGAAGAGTGAGACAGATTTCTGTCTCGCTCTTATTTTTTGAAAACATTTCGTTGAAATTTAAGAAAATATAAGATAAGTTAAAACAGTAACAATGCTTATACAAATAGAAGAGGTGTGAATATTATTAACTTTTTGAGAGAAAGGTTTTCTTTAATTTTAGGGCTCACAATTATTATTATATTTATTGTTTTATTATTTATTTTTGAGTCTCCTTTTTTTAAAAATCATCAAACACATACTTATGAAGAAGCGCTTGAAATTCAAACACAAAGTGATGCGCCAGCCGTTACACAAAAGGACAATAAATTCGTGTATGCTGATAAAAAAGAAATCGATAAATTTATGGATATCGACAAAAGTCAGACAGACTTTCAATTCATAGATATATCTAAAAAAGTAGATGTATCAGAAAAACAAGTTAAAGACATTTTAAAAGATAAAGGCATATTAAAAGGTAAAGAAAAAGCTTTTATAGAAGCCCAAGAAAAATATGATGTCAATATCATCTACTTGATGAGTCATGCTTTTATCGAAACTGGAAATGGTAATTCTGAATTGGCAAGTGGTGTCAAAATGTCCAACGGTAAAACATTCTATAATTTCTATGGGATTGGGGCATTTGATCAAGATGCTGTAGAAACGGGTAGTAGTTATGCGCGTAAGAAAGGTTGGACTTCTCCAGAAAAAGCTATAAATGGAGGCGCAGAATTTATTAAAAAGGACTATCTTAACAATGGGCAAGACACATTATATAAAATGAGATGGAACCCTTATAATCCTGGACAACACTTATATGCAACAGATGTGAATTGGGCAACAAGTATCGGTAAAATTATGGAAGGCTATTATGATGACCATAATTTAAAAAAATCAAAAGTCCATAAAGATTATTACAAATAATATATACCCCTAGTTCAATATGAACTGGGGGTAAAGATATGTAAGGATTCATGTTAAAATAAAGCATATAATCAAATTTTTATTTCAAAGAAAGTAGTGAACAAAATGAAAATTGCTGTAATTGGGGCAGGCATCGGTGGGTTAACGACTGCTGGATTACTAACTCAAACGGGACATGAAGTTTATGTATATGAACAACGTGGAAATTTAGACCAAGATGGTGCCGGTTTAGGTATTGGAAGTAATGTCCTTAAAGCATTGAAACAATATAAAATGGCATATGCAATTGAGCAAGAAGGCCAGCCATTAAGAAAAATAGAAATTAGATCTGATTTAGATGAATTTTTAAATTCATTAATGATGAATCAAGATGAACATAAAAATATTACGATTCATAGAAAAGTGTTACATGAAATTTTAAAAACACATGTACCAACAGATAATATTTATTTAAATCATGAAGTCAAAACATTTAAGCAAACAGCTGACGATGTACGACTTTATTTTACAAATGGTTTAGAAGAACAATTTGATTTAGTAATTGCAGCAGATGGTATACATTCAAAAGTAAGAACACAACTTTTTCCGAAATCAGCACCTAAGTATGCTGGATACACTTGTTTCAGAGGCGTTGTAAATGAGAAGTTAAATATTGAACAAGACGTTACATTAGAATATTGGGGACATAAAGGAAGATTTGGCATAGTTCCTTTAAAAGACAACGAATTATACTGGTTCTGCACAATGAATGCTAAAGAAAATGATTTGCAATTTAAGTCATTTGAGAAACCACATCTTCAAGCATACTTCAATCAATTCCCAGATGAAGTAAGAACCGTATTAGATGCACAAGAAGAAACAGGCATATTACATCATGATATGTATGACCTCGTACCATTGAAATCATTCGTTTCAAATAGAGTTGTTCTATTAGGTGACGCAGCACATGCAACAACACCGAACATGGGACAAGGTGCAGGCCAAGCAATAGAAGACGCCGTAACATTAGTTAATTTAATAAACGATCGAGATATAGAATCAGCCTTAAAACGATATGACAAATTAAGAACGAAACATACTAAAAAAGTCATCATAAAATCAAGAAAAATCGGTAAAGCAGCACAATCATCAAGTACTTTAAAAATTAAAATAAGAAATAAAATGCTCAAACAAAAATCTTCAAAATCACTTAGTAAAAAAGTGAAGTTCTTACAAAAAGCAAAATTAAAATAAGTAAAAACCGCTTAGACACGACGGATGTCTAAGCGGTTTTTGACATTTAATAAGTTAGCTGGTTGTGATAATTACCAGAATTCCGAGAAGTGGTAGTTAGGATCGTCTAATTACCAGAATTCCGAGCAATGGTAGTAAGAACCGTCTAATTACCAGAATTCCGAGCAATGGTAGTAAGAACTGTCTAATTACCAGAATTCTAAGAAGTGGTAGTTAGGATCGTCTAATTAGGGACATTATTCGAAATTGTGTCCCTAACAACACCTCTTAAGGACATTACTCAGAATTGTGTCCCTAACAACGCCTCTTAAGGACATTACTCGGAATTCTGTCCCTAAATACTTCACCAACATTACTAATTTTTAATGTGTAATATTTGAAGTTGATATACCTGTTGCTGATTTAACTTGTACTTCTTGGAATTTATCATGTGATTCTGATTTACCTAGGAATGTTCCTAAAAATGCTCCAATAAAGCCTGCTGGTACTGATATAATTGCAGGGTTTGATAATGGGAATATTGGCGACATTGTAATAAATGCTGTTCCTGCTGGATTCATGACATTTGGACTTAAAATAACGAGTATAAGTGACACGATTAAGCCGACAGCGATTCCTGTGATGGCACCGTGTGTGTTAAATCTCTTCCAAAATATCGTAAATACAATGATAGGTAAGTTAGCACTTGCTGCGACACAAAATGCTAATGATACTAAGAATGCTACGTTTAAATTTTGAGCAAATAAGGCTAATATAATAGATACAACTGAAACGGTTAATGAAGCTAATTTTGCTGCTTTCATCTGTTCACGTTCGCTTATTTTACCTTTTTTAATGACTTGCCCGTAAATATCATGGGCGAATGCAGACGCGCCTGTTAATACTAAACCTGCTACTACTGCCAATATCGTAGCAAATGCAACGGCTGAAACAAATGACATTAGGAAATCTCCGCCTAATTTTGCTGCTAATAATGGGGCTGCCATATTACCAGCAGGGTTGGCGCTAATAATTTCTTCACGTGTTAATAATGCTGCTGCGCCAAATCCAAGAAATATCGTTAAAATGTAAAAGATACCGATAATCCATGTTGCCCACATAACAGAAGATCTTGCCGTTTGAGCATCTTTAACTGTAAAGAATCGCATCAATATGTGTGGTAATCCAGCTGTACCAAATAATAACGCAATAATTAATGAGATGTTATCTAACGGTGGTTTACCTTGTGAACCTGGATTAATAAATTCACCTTTGAAATCAGATGACTTAATGTTATGCATTTCACCAAACATCGTAGAAAGATTGAAGTCAAAATGTAATAACACTAAAAATGAAATAATTACAGTACCAATCATAAGTAATACCGCTTTAACCATTTGTACCCAACTTGTTGCTGTCATACCACCAAATAATACGTAAATAGTCATCATTATACCAACTAGAATAACAGCGAGCGTATAAGGAATACCAAATAGTAATTGAATAAGTGCACCTGCACCAACGAGTTGTGCAAGCATATAGAAAATAACTATTGTAATAGAAGAAACTGCAGCCATAGCTCTTACTTTTTTTAATTCAAATCGTGCTGCAATCATATCTGCTAAAGTATATTTACCAAGGTTTCTTAACGGCTCAGCTACGATATATAATACAATAAGATAAGCTGTTAAATAACCAATACTATAGAAGAAACCATCAAACCCCCATAATGCGATGGCACCTGCTATACCTAAGAATGAAGCGGCAGATAAATAATCGCCTGCAATTGCCAAACCATTTTGCCAACCTGTTAAGCCACCACCAGCAGTGTAGAAGTCATTTGCTGATTGTGTTCTTTTAGATGCAAAATATGTAATAAACAATGTGATCCCGACAAATATTAAAAACATAAGGACGACGATGACATTCATAAGTTTTGCTCCTCTCTATATGCTTTTAATAGTTCCTCAGCATCTTTATCAAAAGACTTCGCTTTTCGCATGTACAAAGTGACAAGTGTCCAAACCATAATGAATAATAATAAAGCGTAAATCCATGCCCATGAAATATTCCAAAATGCAATATTATTCAAGATGTTTGTATAACCAGTCAACACTGGAAATAGGAGTGTTGCCAAAATAAAGAATATAGAGATAGGAAATATAAAATTATTTCTTTTTTTCAGAAGTTCTTTAAACTTTGGATCTGCTGCTAAACGCTTGAAATCATGCTCTGCCATACTTATAACCCCCTTATTTGTAGATGTAAAAATACATCTTAAGTTTCATTTTATTTGTTGTTCACAAAGTTGTCAATAAATTATTGATAGCGCTTACATTAATAAAAATTCATTAAGAAAATGTTAATCAATCATTAAAGAGAAAAAATACAATATAGATAAATGAATATTTAGAAAAATTTGATTATAAGTATTGACGATAAAAGAAAACACCCATATAATTCTTATCATATTAATAAGAATTCGGAAGGGATAAATACGATGATTGAATTTAAAAATGTAAATAAAATTTTCCAGCAAAAGAATTCTAAAATCCAAGCTTTAAATGATGTCAGTTTTAAAGTCGAAGAACAAGATATTTTTGGCGTAATTGGATATAGTGGTGCAGGAAAAAGTACGTTAATAAGACTTGTTAATGCTTTGGAAGAGAAAACAACGGGAGGGGTCATTGTTAATGGCCATGACATCAATCAATATTCAAAGAAAGAATTACAAAGCGTTAAGAAGAATATCGGCATGATATTTCAACATTTCAATTTATTAAATTCTAAGACAGTGTTTAATAATGTTGCGATGCCGCTTATTTTGCAAGGTACAAGTAAAGAAAAAATTAAAGCCAAAGTAGATGAACTATTAAAGTTTGTTGGCCTAGAGGATAAAGGGAAGCAATATCCTAATGAACTATCTGGAGGACAAAAACAAAGAGTGGCTATTGCACGCGCACTCGTGACAGATCCTAAAATATTATTATGTGACGAAGCAACAAGTGCACTTGACCCGGCAACGACAGATTCTATATTGAAATTATTAAAAAATGTCAATGAAGAATTTGGAGTCACAATTCTACTGATTACACATGAAATGAGTGTGATACAGAAGATTTGTAACAAAGTCGCAGTGATGGAAAATGGTAAAGTAATCGAAATTGGACCTGTATTAGATGTCTTCAGCCATCCTAAAACAGCAACAGCGAAGAACTTTGTATCTACAGTTATTACAACAGATATATCACCTAATTTAAGAAAATTAATACCAACTGATCATCAAGCAACAGACATTAAATTATACATAGATGGAGATAAAGTGACACAATCTATCATTAATGACTTAATTACAAAATATCAAGTTCAAATTAATGTATTGTTTGCTTCAATGTCAGATATTCAAGGCACACCTGTAGGGTACTTAACGTTACGTTTGAAAGGTGACGACAGTGCAATTAGAAGAAGCTTTGCCCATTTAGATTCATTAAATATAGAATTTGAGGAGGTTGGTGCATAATGTTCGGATCATCATTAGATTCTTCACTATTGTTAGATTCCATATATCAAACTTTATACATGGTAACTGTGTCACTTGTATTAGGTGCATTAATTGGTATTCCATTAGGCATTTTGTTAGTGATTACTAGAAAAAATGGTATATGGGAAAATGTTATTATTTATTATTTACTCAATCCAATTATTAATATATTCAGATCTTTACCTTTCATTATATTATTAATTGCGATCGTACCTTTTACGAAATTAATTGTAGGTACTTCAATAGGTACATCTGCAGCAATTGTACCACTGACTGTTTATGTTGCACCTTATATAGCAAGATTAGTAGAAAACTCATTATTAGAAGTTAATTCTGGAGTTATTGAAGCTGCACATTCAATGGGTGCTTCACCATTTCAAATTATTAGATATTTCTTATTACCGGAAGCATTAGGTTCATTAATTTTAGCATTAACAACTTCAATTATTGGTTTAATTGGCGCTACAGCAATGGCCGGTGCAGTTGGTGGCGGCGGAATAGGTGACTTAGCACTCGCATACGGCTATCAAAGATTTGATACAATCGTCATCGTTATTACCGTTATTATACTTGTTATTATGGTACAAGTTATTCAATCTCTAGGTAATGTATTATCTAGATTAGTACGTAGAAGTTAAATAAACATTTTAATATAAAGGAGAAGTTTAAATGAAAAAAGTCTTAACATTATTAGTAGCATTAGTCTTATTACTCGCAGCATGTGGAGATAAGAAAGACGACAAAAAAGTCACAATCGGTATCGCGTCGAATGACACAGCAGTATGGGATAAAGTTAAAGAATTAGCTAAGAAAGATGGCATTGATGTCGAAATTAAACAGTTTTCAGATTACAATGTTCCAAATAAAGCTTTATCAGACGGAGACATTGATTTAAATGCCTTCCAACATTTCGCATTTTTAGATCAATTTAAGAAAGCAAATAAAGGTACAGATATTACTCCAATTAGAACGACAGTGTTTGCGCCATTAGGTATATACTCTAAAGAATTGAAAGATGTTAAAGATTTAAAAAATGGTGCTAAAGTTGTAATTCCAAATGATGTTTCAAACCAAGCAAGAGCGTTAAAATTATTAGAAAAAGCAGGTTACATTAAATTAGATAAGAACTTCGGTTTAAGTGGTGGACCTAAAGACATAGTTGAAAATAAAAAGAATTTAAATATCAAAGCTGTAGATGCACAACAAACAGCGAGAGCATTAGATGAAGTAGATATTGCTGTTATCAATAATGGTGTAGCTTCAAAAGCTGGATTAGATCCTAAAAAAGATCCTATTTTCTTAGAAGATCCAGATGCTAATGCAGCGAAACCATATATCAACTTTATCGCAGCAAATACAAAAGATAAAGATAATAAAACATACAAGAAAATTGCGGAATTATATCATTCAGAAGAAGCTAAAGATGCTTTAAAAGAAGATACTAAAGACGGAGAAATTGTTGTAGATTTAAAACAAGATGAAATTAAAGAAATTGTGGATTCACTAAAATAAAAAAGATTCGGCTCCCCTTAGCCGAATCTTTTTTATTTTATGCTTTTTTTAATGTTTTTAAATATTCTTGCCCTTTTTCATGGTCATATTTGTTTTCCCATTTAGAGATAACAACTGTTGATAATGCGTTACCTACAACATTGACACATGTTCTTGTCATATCTAATAGTCTGTCTATACCGATAATTAATGCAAGTCCTTCTGGATTTAATCCCATAGACCCTAATGTTGTAATAAGAACAACTATAGAAGTACCAGGAACAGCAGCCATACCTTTAGATGTAATCATCAATGTAAACATTAATATTAACTGTTCAACAAGTGTTAAATGGACACCATACATCTGTGCAACAAATAATGCTGCGATTGATTGGTATAAGGCTGAACCATCTAAGTTAAATGTATATCCTGTTGGTACAACAAATGAAACAACATCTTTTGGTGCACCGAACTTTTCCATTTTTTCCATTACTGATGGTAGTACTGTCTCTGAACTTGAAGTTGAGAACGCTAACAATAAGTCGTCTTTTAATATGTGAATAATAGAGAATACGCTGATGCCACAAATTTTTGCGACAATCCCTAATACAACAATAATAAAGAATACCATTGCACCTACAACAACAGCTAATAACTTAACTAATGGAATTAAAGCAGATAATCCAAATGTCATAATCGTTACACAGATAAAAGCAAATACACCGTATGGCGCTAATCTTAATATTCTATGTATCATCCAGAATACAGCTTCTAATGTTCCGCTTAATACATCTTTAACTGGTTGACCTTTTTCACCAACAGCAGCGATTGCTAATCCGAAGAATACTGCAAAGAATATAATAGGTAGTAATTCTCCAGCTGTTAAAGCTTCAAATATATTTGTAGGTATGATGCCAACTATTGTATCTATCATATGGTTACCATAAGTAGATTTTTCTGCAGCATCAGCAGTTTGTTCATATTTAGAAATATCACCTTTAGGTAATTTGTTTGCGTCTATACCTAATCCAGGTTTGAATAAGTTTCCGAATATAATGCCCAACCCAATTGCAATTGTTGTGATGATTTCAAAGTATAAAATTGTTTTCCAACCATATCTACCAACTGTATGCATATCACCAACGTTTGAAATTGATAATGCTAACGAACAGAATACAATTGGAATAACAATCATTTTAATAAGGTTTAAAAAGATATCTCCAATAGGTCGAATGAATTTAATTAAATGGTCTTGTCCGTGTAAAAAGTATCCTACTACAACACCTAATACTAAAGCGATTAATATTTGTGTCGGTAAGCTTATATATCTTCTTCTCGGTTTTTTAATTTTTTGATCCAAAAAAACTCCTCCTTTAAAGCACTGTAGTAATAAAGTACAAAAAAAATTATGCCTTTCCATAAAATGGAAGTGCACAAATAACGTTTAAAAAGGGGATTCATAAAATACGGTACTCTTAAGATTATAAGAGTATACATCATTCTATCATGAAATTAAATATTCGTATTTAATCAGTTTTACCACAAAAAAGAAAAATAACACTTTCAAAAAATGAAAGTGTTACTTGATCATACGGATTGATAATGGTGGTAAATAAGTTTCTCCATTGTATGCTTTGATAGCACCAATAACAGTAAAGACAAAAGCTAAAATAGCTAATATTGGTATTAAAATAAAACCTACTAGTATTAAACATAATAGGGAAGCAACAAGTCCCCAAATCGTATATGAAATAAAGAAATTTAAATAATCTTTACCAATTTTATCAACGAATGGAGAGTTCTCTCTTTTAATTAACCAAATGATAAGTGGCGCAAAAAATGAAGCAAAGAAACTTGTTAAATATATAAGCATACCGAATAATCTATCATCATCAGTTGTATCTATGTGTTGTGATACATCTTCATATGTTGAATGTGTTGAAGTTTGTTGAAATGGATTTTGTTCGTTTTCACTCATGTATAATCCCTCCTAACTTAATTTAAGTATACAATTTTTTATCGCTGTAGCCAATCAATAATATAAATTAATTATTTTATAAATAAAAAAGGAGATCTAGACAATGATATGACTGGTCTCCTTTTTAGATATATTATATTAATTTTAGTGAATGTAGTTGTAAGTACCAGCTTCTGAAGCTGAGATAGTACGAGTTGATACAACACCTTCACCTTGGTAGTTCATTTCTGAAACTTCAACACTACCGTCAGAGTTTACATTTTCAACGTATGCTACGTGACCGTAAGCACCTGCTGTTGATTGTAAGATTGAACCTTTTTTAGGTGTGTTGTTTACTGTGTAACCATCTGCTGCTGCATTTGCTGCCCATTGGTTAGCATTTCCCCAAGTTGAGCTAATTGGGTCTCCATCTGCTTGCTTTTTGTCAAATACATAATAAGTACATTGTCCAGCAGTGTATAAGTTAGCTGATGAACTTGTAGTTTGAGTTGCTGTTTGTGTTACTGAAGAAGTAAATGATTGACTCATGTTTGAAGTGTTGTAATTTTGGCTATAGTTATTAGTATAGTTAAAGTTTTGAGTTTGAGTTTGGTTTTGAACTGGAGCTTGAGCGTTATCGAAAGTATCTGCTGAAGCTTCACCATTTCCAATTATTGTTGTTGCTAATCCCGTAGATAATACTGCGAATGCTGTTAATTTTTTCATTATAAATAATCCTCCGTAAATTTCGTATATGTTTTAAATTTAAATTTTAGTTTTGTTTGTGTCGTTTTCCGACGACAAATAATACTTTAACAGATGTTTTTATGTTTGTGTGTGTTTTCATACAGTTGTTACTTAATCATAATCAGATACAATATTTTAGTAATATTTTTGACCAATTATGACAAACAGTAATATAGAAAATATACCGATAATATAAGGTTTTACGAGGAATTTTTAGAAAATTAATGTCATTAGCTTGTAATATTTGTATTAAGGATTAAATCATTGAAAAAGAGTAGTTAGCAAATCATTTGCGACTACTTTTTTATATATAAAATAATATGATTACTTTTCTAAGTATATGGAAGGGGCATTATATGAAGAGATTACCAACTTTATTTGAAGCAATTTCTACAATTTTATTTATGGGGTTAGTCGTATTGATTGGTTTTGGGATTTTACATTATCCAATTCAGCCATTATTAATTATTGCGGCTGTTTATGCGAGCTTTATAGCCATTAGAGTAGGCTTAACTTGGGAAGACTTGCAAGATGGCATTACAAAGAGGCTAGCAACTGCAATGCCAGCAATATACATAATATTTGCAGTCGGTATTTTAATAGGTACGTGGATGTATTCAGGCACTGTACCTGCTTTAATTTACTATGGTTTAGAAACGATTAATCCGACATACTTTTTAGTAACTGCATTTGTCATAACAGCCGTTACATCTGTCGCAACAGGTACTGCATGGGGATCAGTAGGTACTGCCGGTATAGCTTTAATGGCGATTGCTAATGAGATGAATATTCCGATAGGTATGGTTGCAGGTGTTGTAATAGCTGGTGGAGTGTTTGGAGATAAAATGTCACCACTTTCAGATACAACTAATTTAGCTGCATTAGTAACGAAAGTAAATATCTTTAGGCATATTCAACATATGATGTGGACGACAATACCTGCATCAATTATTGGGCTTATTGTATGGTTTATAGCAGGCTTACAATTTGATGCTAAAAATGTAGAAAGCAAAAGAATAAATGAATTGCTGAGTAATATTGATACAGCTTTTAATTTAAACTTTTGGGTATGGGTACCAGTTATTGTTATCGTATTAGGTATTAGTATAGGAAAACCTACTGTACCGATGATGTTATTATCTAGTTTAGTCGCAATGTTTGTAGGTGTGTTTAATAATGGATTTGAAATTGTAGATGCATTTAATGTAACGATGCAAGGTTTCAATATCAATATGACAGGCTTAGCTGAAAGTGATGCATCAAGTTCAATGGTAGAACTGTTAAAACGTGGTGGCATTATGAGTATGACTGAAATTGTTGTAACGATTTTTTGTGGTTATGCTTTTGCGGGTATTGTAGAAGCATCTGGCAGTTTAAAAGTTATTTTAACGACAATATCTAGTAAAGTTTCTAAAGATTCACATCTGATATTAGTTACGATAGCGGGAAGTTTAATACTCGTTTTTGCAGCTGGTGTTGCATCTGTCGTGATTATTATGATAGGTGTACTGTTAATGGAAATGTATAATGAGCGTAATTTAGATCGTGTGAACTTATCAAGAACGCTAGAAGATTGCGGAACAATGGTGTTGCCATTTATTCCTTGGGGAACTTCAGGTATATACTATCGAGATTTATTGCATGTTTCATTAGGAGATTTCTTCTGGTGGGCTGTTCCATGTTATTTATGTGTAATCTTTGCAGCGTTTTATGGTATAACAGGTATCGGTATTAAAAAAGTAAAAACAAATGCATAAAAAAAGAGCAATCATAGCGATTGCTCTTTTTTTATATTCATCTTAGTGAATGTAGTTGTATGAACCAGCTGCTGAAGCTGAGATAGTACGAGTTGAAACAACACCTACACCTTGGTAGTTCATTTCAGAAACTTGGATAG
>ERZ1023497.15-NODE-15-length-114764-cov-96.462222_pt1 | contig 114764 bp, 99 predicted proteins | sample MGYA00380543_ERZ1023497 | MGnify/ENA primary metagenome ERZ1023497 (study PRJEB33173, sample SAMEA4830384) | metagenome | study: EMG produced TPA metagenomics assembly of the PRJEB25223 data set... | reverse complement strand
ATTGCATATTTCTTTGATTGAATTTAAAATGTGTATAAGATTAATTTTATTAAAAAATGTAATATTCAATCAGTGAAAGTTGTTCTCAAAAAGAATACTTACCAAAATTAATAAAATTAATTTTTTCATGTTTTATTATTATTTTTATTGGGGGTTATTATTATGGGAAAGGCGCTTCAAAATAAAGTTGAAGGCATCTTAAGCTTAAATCAACTTTTAAATGATGTTGAAGCAATCTTTGACAGTATAAAGAAGGAATATAAGATGTCTAAAGAAGAAGTCTTAATATTGCTTACTTTATGGAAAGAAGGTTCAATGACACTAAAGCAAATGGATGATTTCGTTCATATCAAATCATATAAACGTACACGTACGTATAATGATTTGGTTGAAAAAACGTGGATTTTGAAAGAACGTCCACAAAATGATGAACGTACAGTAATTATTCATTTTAATGAAGATTTAAAAGAGAAAAGGGAAGCTCTTTTAGACTTCATTAAAGATGAAATTACAGCTAAAGAAACTAGTTTACAGTCTAGTTTAAAATCTATCTTAAATGTTTAGAGCAATAAAAAGCCTCAGAACAATGTTCTGAGGCTTTTTATTATCTTTTTTCAATGGCACATATAAAAGGTGGGTTATTTTGTTGATTTATAAATTGATATTGTAAGATATGTGCTTGCTGTTGATCAAAATCATGTAAATATTTCATAAGCGCATCTTTTTCGACAGCGCCTTCTTCATGACCAGAATAAATAACCAAAATTATGATGCCTTCAGTGGCTAACATATTAAAAATTGAATTAATAGCTTCTATTGTAGATGACGGCTTAGTCACTATTGACTTGTCGCCATTTGGTAAGTAACCTAAGTTAAATATCGCTGCGTCAATTGTACCGTTATGTTTGGATGTAAGATGTTTTGACGCATTGGCATGACTATCCTTTATTAGCGTAACATTATGATAATTTTCTGTTTTAGCACTAGTAGCTGCCAGTGCTTGTTCTTGAATATCAAAGCCATAGACATGACCTTGAGGCACTAAGTTAGCTAAAAATAGAGTGTCATTGCCATTGCCACAAGTTGCATCAATGACAATGCTTTGAGGTGTGACATGCGATTCTAATAATGTTTTAGCAAAAGGTAATATTCTTTCTAGTTTCATGGTTGTGTCACTTTTTCAAAATATTTACCTTGGTATGAGTTTCTACGTGCTAATTCATTGTCGATTTCATTTAATACTTCCCATTTATTTACGCTCCACATTGGTCCAACCATTAAATCAATTGGGCCATCTCCAGTGATGCGATGTACGATCATCTCTTTAGGAATAATTTCTAACTGATCACAAACTAAATTTGTATAATCTTCTTGAGACATGAATTCCAACATGCCTTTTTCATATTGCTTAACCATAGGAGTACCTTTTAATAAATGTAGTAAGTGAATTTTAATTCCTTGAACATCCATTTGTGCAACTTCTTTGGCTGTTTCCATCATCATATTATAATTTTCACCTGGTAAACCGTTTATGATATGTGTACATACATTGATATTATGACGTCTCAATTTTGCAACACCTTCATAATATGTTTGCATATCGTGTGCACGATTTATTAAATCAGATGTTTCTTGGTGTACAGTTTGTAAACCGAGTTCAACCCATAAATAAGTTCGTTCATTGAGCTCAGCTAAATATTCTACCACGTCATCAGGTAAACAATCTGGTCTAGTACCGATTGATAAACCAACGACACCTTCTTCTTTTAATGCTGTTTCGTATTTCTCACGTAAAACTTCGACAGGTGCATGGGTATTGGTAAAAGCTTGAAAATATGCAATATATTGACCTTCATGCCATTTTTCGTGCATTTTATCTTTAATCTCTTTAAATTGTACTTCGATTGGATCAACTCTATTTCCAGCAAAATCACCACTGCCTGCTGCTGAACAAAATGTACAGCCTCCATATGCTACTGTGCCGTCTCTGTTAGGACAATCAAAACCGCCGTCTATCGCAATTTTAAAAATCTTTTGTCCAAATTTATTTTTTAAATGATAGTTCCATGTATGATATCTTTTGTCTTCAAAGGCATAAGGGAAATAATTACCCATTTTACATTTTCCTTTCTAAAATCATTCTAGTTAAAGATTTTAACATATTTTAGTGTTATATTGTTTACTGTATGAGTAGATTTTTATAATTAGAGAGGGGCTTTATGTATGAATATGCCTAAATCAGTGTGGTGGCTCGTTATTGGTATGGCATTAAATATAACAGGCTCAAGTTTTTTATGGCCATTAAATACGATTTATATGAATGAAGAATTAAACAAAAGTTTAACTGTAGCTGGTTTGGTATTATTGATTAACTCCATGGGTATGGTTGCCGGTAATTTACTTGGCGGTACGCTTTTTGACAAGCTAGGAGGCTATAAAACTATATTATTAGGCACAGCTATTTGTTTGTTTAGTACAACTCTATTAAACCTGTTTCATGGTTGGCCATGGTACGCTGTATGGTTAGTGTTGCTAGGTTTCGGAGGTGGACTAATCATTCCAGCAATTTATGCTATGGCTGGTGCTGTTTGGCCAAACGGTGGACGTCAGACTTTCAACGCTATTTATTTAGCGCAAAACATAGGTGTAGCTTTGGGAGCTGCACTAGGCGGATTTGTTGCTGAGTTGAGTTTTAATTATATATTTATTGCAAACTTATGCATGTATATCTTATTTGCTATTGTTGCGATTTTTAATTTTAATATTAACCTTGAAATAAAAGTTAAACCTAATGACAGTCTAACGTTATTTGCAAAAGAAAATCGACCACAATTATTATCTTTACTACTTATTTGCGCCATGTTTAGTATTTGCTGGATTGCATATATTCAATGGGAAAGTACTATTGCGTCATTTACGCAACAAATTAATATTTCAATGGGGCAATATAGTTTGTTGTGGACAGTTAATGGTATTTTGATACTCGTTGCTCAACCTTTAATTTCACCAATTATACGATTGTTAAAAGGCAATTTAAAATATCAAATGTATATCGGTATAGCGATTTTTATCCTTTCCTTTTTTGTAACAAGTTTTGCACAGCAATTTTCTATTTTCATGATTGGTATGGTGATATTAAGTCTAGGTGAAATGTTTGTATGGCCTGCAGTTCCCGCTATTGCGCACAAATTAGCTCCGACAGGTAAAGAGGGCGCTTATCAAGGGTATGTAAATTCAGCATCAACTATAGGGAAAGCAATAGGGCCAGTCTTTGGAGGCGTTATTGTAGATACTTTTAATATGCAAATTATGTTTTTAGCCATGATGGCATTGTTATTTATTGCGCTTGGATTTGTCTATCTGTTTGGAAAATCGGATGCTAAATATGTAAAAAATGACTAATATTATTTCTATAATGCGAGTAACTGTTGATTTTTCCACTTGAAAATCAACCCAATTTCAAATATCATTAGTAATGTATCGGAGTAGTAACTTATCTAACTTTTCTACAGAGAGCTAGGATGGTGTGAACTAGTGTAAAGTGATGAGTGAACTTACCAACGTAATAAATAATGGATTAATAACATCTCTAACTACTTAATGAAATGAGTGCACGAAAGTGAATGAGGGTGGTAACGCGGCTAACGTCGTCCCTTGAAAATTAAGCATAGTTTGAGGTGTTTTTTTATTGAATAGGAGGAAACATGGTGAATTACAATCATAACGAGATTGAAAGAAAGTGGCAGCAATATTGGCAAGAGCATAAAACATTTAAGGCTAGTGATAATTTAGGTCAAAAGAAATTTTATGCTTTAGATATGTTCCCGTACCCTTCAGGAGCAGGTTTACATGTTGGTCATCCAGAAGGCTATACTGCAACTGATATTATTTCTCGCTACAAACGTATGGAAGGATACAATGTATTGCATCCAATGGGATGGGATGCTTTTGGTCTTCCAGCGGAACAATATGCATTAGATACAGGTAACAACCCTAGAGAGTTTACACAACACAATGTAGATACATTTAAACGTCAAATTAAAGAATTAGGCTTCAGTTATGATTGGGATAGAGAGATTAATACCACTGATCCTGAATATTACAAATGGACACAATGGATATTTATTCAACTATACAATAAAGGTTTAGCATATGTTGATGAAGTTGCAGTAAATTGGTGTCCAGCATTAGGTACAGTGTTATCAAATGAAGAAGTTATAGACGGTGTATCAGAAAGAGGTGGACATCCAGTCTATAGACGACCAATGAAGCAATGGGTATTGAAAATTACTGAATATGCTGATCGTTTATTAGAAGATTTAGAAGACTTAGATTGGCCAGAATCAATTAAAGACATGCAGCGTAATTGGATTGGTCGTTCAGAAGGGGCATCAATTCGTTTTGACGTGGAGGGCTTCAATGACACTATTGAAGTATTTACTACACGTCCGGATACAACATTTGGAGCATCTTTCTTAGTTTTAAGTCCAGAACATGAATTAGTTAATAAAATTACGACAGAAGATAGAATAGATGCTGTAACAGCTTATCAAAATGAAGCAGCTAAAAAATCTGATTTGGAACGTACAGGTTTATCTAAAGAAAAATCTGGTGAATTTACAGGTGCCTTTGCTGTTAATCCATTGTCAGGTGAACAGATTCCTGTGTGGATTGCAGATTATGTATTGTCTACTTACGGTACTGGCGCTGTAATGGCAGTACCAAGTGGTGACCAACGTGACTATGAATTTGCACAAACGTTTAATTTACCAATTAAAGAAGTAATTGAGGGCGGTAATCTTGAAAAAGAAGCCTACACAGGTGATGGCCCACACGTGAATTCTGGTGAGCTAAATGGTTTATACAATAAAGAGGCAATTGAAAAAGCAATTGAATTACTAGAAAGACAACAAGCTGGCGAAAGAAAAATCAACTATAAGTTGAGAGATTGGTTGTTCAGTCGTCAGAGATATTGGGGTGAACCAATTCCAGTAATTCATTGGGAAGATGGCTCAATGTCAACAGTGCCAGAAGAAGAATTACCAGTATTATTACCTGAGACGGATGAAATTAAACCATCTGGAACTGGTGAATCACCATTAGCAAATATAGATGAATTTGTTAATGTTGTAGATACAGAAACAGGTATGAAAGGCCGTCGAGAAACAAATACTATGCCACAATGGGCTGGTAGCTGTTGGTATTATTTACGATATATTGATCCACATAATGATAAAATGCTAGCAGATCCTGAAAAATTAAAACATTGGTTACCAGTAGATTTATATATTGGCGGTGTTGAACATGCAGTGTTACACTTATTATATGCAAGATTTTGGCATAAAGTACTGTATGATTTAGGAGTCGTACCAACTAAAGAACCTTTCCAAAAATTATATAACCAAGGTATGATTTTAGGTGAAGGTAACGAAAAAATGAGTAAATCTAAAGGTAACGTCATTAATCCAGATGATATTGTACACAGTCATGGTGCCGATACATTACGTTTATATGAAATGTTTATGGGGCCATTAGATGCTGCAATTGCTTGGAGTGAAAATGGTTTAGATGGTTCTCGTCGTTTCCTTGACCGTGTTTGGCGCTTATTAGTTAACGAAGATGGTACTTTAACAACAAAAATTGTCGATACAAATGATAAATCGTTAGATAAAAGTTATCATCAAACAGTTAAAAAAGTTACGGAAGACTTCAACTCATTAAACTTTAATACAGCAATTAGTCAATTAATGGTGTTCATTAATGATTGTTATAAAGCTGATGAATTATATCGTCCTTATATTGAAGGGTTTGTAAAAATGTTAGCGCCGATTACACCACATATTGGTGAAGAATTATGGTCGAAACTTGGATATAATGAAACAATTACTTATCAGCCATGGCCAAATTTTGATGAATCACTACTTATCGATGATGAAGTTGAAATTGTTGTTCAAGTTAATGGCAAAGTACGTGCGAAGTTAAATATTCCTAAAGATACTTCGAAGGAACAAATGGAAGCTCTTGCTTTTGATAATGCTCAAATTAAAGCTGAAGTTGAAGGCAAAGATATTAAAAAAGTTATCGCAGTTCCTCAAAAATTAGTGAATATTGTAGCTAAATAATATAGATTGGAGTTTTTAATAATGGAAACTATAACTATTGAAGAATTAAAGAGTAAGATTATTGATTCAAATCCAGTTCATATAGTTGATGTTAGAACTGATGAAGAAACGGCAATGGGTATTATACCAAATGCTAAAACAATTCCAATGAATCAAATTCCAGAGAATTTAAATTATTTCAATGACCATGACACTTATTATATTATTTGTAAAGCAGGTCCAAGAAGTGAAAGAGTTACTCAATATCTAGAAGAAAATGGTGTTCATGCGGTGAATGTTGAAGGCGGTATGAATGCTTGGGGTTCAGATGGTCTAGAAATTAATAGTATTTAAGTTAAAAAAGCTTTTGATCGTTTTTAAGACGGTCAAAAGCTTTTTACATTTATATGTTAAATTGGGCAGCATTTGAACCGGCAACATGGCCAGTAACTAATGCACTCGTGATATTATAACCACCTGTATAACCATGAATATCTAACACTTCACCACACAAGAATAAACCTGAATTCAATTTGGACATCATAGATTTCGGGTGTATTTCTTTTAATGAAACACCACCACCTGTCACAAAGGCTTTATCTATAGGTAGTGTGCCGTTTACGGTAAACGTGAACCCTTTAAATAAATTTGCTAATGTCAGCAGTTGTTTATTGGAAAGGTGATGAGCGGTAATATCAGATGGAATTTCTGCTTGTTCCAACATAAATAACAAATAGCGTTCTTCTATAATTCCATGTAAACTATTTTTTATCTGTTTATCAGGTTCATCAGCTAATAGTGATTGTATTTTTTCTGTTACTGCGTTAATTGACAAATTAGGAAAAACATCAAGTTCCATAGCAACATCAGTTTTCTTTTGATTTTGTTGTTCTTTATAGACAAACTGACTACAACGTAATGCTGCTGGTCCGCTTACACCAAAGTGAGTAAAAATCATATCCATTTGATGCGTAATACGTTGCTTACCATTCTTTTTTAACACGCTTAAGCCTACATTTTTTAAACTTAAACCTTTTAGCTGTTTACTTTTAATAAATGGCTCAGGTGACGTTATTGGTACTTCGGTTGGGAACAGTGTTGTAATTTGATGACCTAATGCTTTGGCAAATTTGTAACCATCGCCTGTAGACCCTGTTTGAGGTACGCTTGTCCCGCCAGTAGCAATAATAACTGTATGACTCGTAAATGATTTGTTGTCATTAAGTTGAACTGTAAATAGATCATTAGCATTTTTTGTAATTTCTGTAACAACACTTTCCTCTAGAATTTCAACATTATTGCGATGTAATGTATTAACGAGTGTATCAACAACATCTTGTGCTTTATTAGATACTGGGAACATACGTCCATGATCTTCTTCTTTTAATTTGACGCCACGACTTTCAAAAAATTCGATAATCGATTCATTATCAAAAATTGAAAAGGGACTATATAAAAACTTTCCGTTGCCGGGAATGTTTTTAATTATTTCTTCGTAGGGCAGTCTATTTGTAACATTACAACGGCCACCACCAGAAATTTTTAATTTTCGACCCAACCCTTTCTTTTTTTCTATTAATAGTACTTTGTCATGGTTTTGGCTAGCTGCAGCAGCTGCCATTAAGCCACTAGGGCCACCGCCTATAATTATTGTTTGATACATTAGTTAGCCTCCAATTAGAATATACGTTTATTTTAAAGCAATATATGTTTGGAAGCTAGTGAACTAATAATGTTTACTTGCTTTGTCAGCAATTAGGTATATAAACTTAGCTGTGTTAAACACAATGAATTTTGATTTCTTATTATTTTATATGTTAAATGAACTAATAGAATTATATTTAGAAGATAATAATTGTTACAATGGTTTACGTACTTTACTAATTTAAGTTTAATTTTACTTAAGTATTGATTTATTTTACACAGTAATTGTATGCTATATACATTTATATTAAAGTGTCGTACTGTTATAACGTAATGATAGGTGATTATATCATTACATATTTTTCTAATTGTCTAATTATGTTTTGACCAATTTCTAACATAATAAAAAGGCCTTTAAATAGTGTCTTTCAAACTGTCGGCAAAGTTTTTACTTTGTTGGCAGTTTTGTTGTGCACGCTTTCAGCGGGCACTGCTTCAGCCTGTAGTCTTCGGCGAGTGCGATTCCCGCAGGAGTCGGCCCAAGTCACTGCCAATATTATAGAAAAGACCTTAGGAGGACTAATATCTAAAGTCTATTTACTGACAATATAATAAGAGACTACCAACAAATCTTCTGACTTTGTTGGCAGTTTTTTGTGCACGCTTTCGGCGGGCACTGTCTCAGCCTGTAGTCTTCGGCGAGTGCGATTCCCGCAGGAGTCGGCCCAAAGCACTGCCAATATTATATAAATTCAACACTGTTGCTGTTTATTATGTTAAATAAAGCAATTGATAAAAAGATTAATATGAAATGATTGCTATCTCTGAAGGAGTTTCTTATAAACATTGTTATAGTCCTTTAAATAGGGCATTTTTATTTAAAGTTAACGTTATATTATTAATAGCAACACAACAAAGCCACCTAGTTATAGGTGGCTTTCAGTCATTAAATATAGTTATTTCGCAAAATGTATTATATTTCGCTATTGGAGAACTTTCTTTATATTATCAAATATTAATCGCTAATGTAGCTAATTTAAAAAAGCAGAAAAAAATAGATTAATTAAAGTAAAAAAAGAGCGATGAATCGAAATAATCACAATGAGTGTATTGAATGATTATGTGTAATTAATTTAATGAAGTTAAATTCGTTTTAAATTTTTTACTTTTTGAAGCTGAATATTTACTAAGTAGTGAAATTGCCTAGTAATATTATATAAAATTATTCTAATATTATATTTATAAAGTGAGTTTGACAACATATATATAAATCTTAATGATTTATTAATTTTTTTGAGGTAGATTTAATGTATATAAACACAATTACTGGCAAAGAGATTGAACAGTTAAGCAATCGATACAGTAAGATAATATTTATATATATTTATTAGAAATTTACTGTTATTACATAGTATTAGAAGTTATAATATTAAATAATTTAAATTGTACTTTAATATTAAGAGCTTATTAATTAGTTGAATATATTTATAGAAATTTTAAAAATAAAAGAGGGATATTATGGATTATAGCTATAAAATTCATGAAAAAAATGTTGAAATTAATGAAAATTTAGATGAAGTTAAAGTGATATATATATTATCAGGTAAGGCAGAACTACATGATAAAATTTCAGTTGAACATTTTGAAGAGAATGAATTTTTGATTATTGAGCCTTATACCTCTCCGAAACTTTTAGTTACTACTGGCATTGTGATGGAAATAAGCATTAATAAATTTAGTTTTAACCGTTTTTCGTTGTATAAAATGAGGCAGTTGGATGTCGAAAGTCAACAATTAGATTTAGCAATAAAGAAACAATTTTTAGACACAGTTATTTATTTGTATGAAGAGGATTTCTTTAATGCCGATATTAATGTAGTAAAACTTATTAACTATATTAGGGCTGCGCAATACTATTCACAAGATAACTTAGGGATTAATAATAATTTGATCAAAACGATTTTGAAATATATTTTTGAACATCACAAAGAAAATATAACATTATCTAAAATTTCTAAGGTTTTTTATGTTAATCCGAGTTACTTATCGCGTGTTTTTTCTGAAGAAATGAATATTTCTATCACTAAGTACATTATTAAAGTTAAAATTTATCGCTTAGCCGTAGAAATGTTAACAATGGATACAACTAAAGATTTGTGGAGAAATTATGGTTATAAATCATATTCTACATTCTCAAAAAATTTTAAAAGTGTATTTATGAAATCACCGGAGCAATTTTTGGAAGATTATAAAACGCCTGATGTTAAAGAAAGCTATGACTTTAAGTTGAATTTTGATTACCTCAAGCAATTATCTCAAAAGATTGATAATGCTATACAATCTTAATGTCGTGGTAATTTCTTCATTAAGATATTATCATAATAATACATAACTGCTGATTTTATTATGTTGTTAAAATTATCGCTAATAAAACATGCATTATTCATATAAATTTAGGAGGCTGGGATAATATTAATTTGTCCTAGTCTCATTTCACATTGATAAGAGCTGACTGTATTGAAAATACACTTCAAATCAATCTTTTACAATGCTAGTCATCTCTGCCGGGGTGCGACGACGAAATCTTTCTGTCCCACTCCTTTTTCATATTTATATTTCCTTATTATTAATATGTTTGTATTACTACATAATATGACTTATTTTATGTTTAAAAACATGATAATATAGATTTTTCAATATAACATCAAACGTTTGTATGAATTGCAACATAAGGGAAAGTTGAATTTGTAAACACGCTTTTAAAAAATAGTTATAACTAGTCAAAGTAATGAACACTTATATATTTATCTGTGTTATTTTTATATATGTATAACTTTGAAAAAAAGTGTGTATAACGTTATCATTGAAGTTATGATTTTAAAATTAAATTGAGATAGGAAGATATAAATGAGTGAAAGTAAAGAATTGGTTCGAGGGACCTTTCTCATAACATTAAGTATTTTAATTACTAAAGTTTTAGGTGTCCTTTTTATCATTCCATTCTATGCAATAGTTGGAGGAGAAGAAAACCTTGCACCATTTAACTATGCTTACGCACCTTATAATATTGCAATTGCTGTAGCAACTGCAGGTGTTCCGTTAGCAGCTTCAAAATATGTATCAAAATATAATGCGTTAGGTGCATATAAAGTCAGTCAAAAATTGTATAAATCCAGTTTTATAGTGATGACCGTAACTGGAATAGTAGGTTTTGCCGTACTATACTTTTTAGCACCGACAATTGCTTCTATCACATTAGCACAAGATTCAAAAGACTCAGGTGGTTGGTCTGTTGCTGATATCACTTGGATTATAAGAATAATTAGTGTTGTAGTTATCTTTATTCCATTATTAGCTACATGGCGTGGTGTGTTCCAAGGCTATAAGTCTATGGGGCCTACTGCAGTGTCAGAAGTAACAGAACAAATTGCGAGAATATTATTTATTCTAATTGGTAGTTATGTAGTGTTAAACATTATGAATGGTTCAGTATTACTTGCAAATGGTGTGGCAACTTTTGCTGCAGCAATTGGTGCCATTATGGGTATCTTTACGCTATGGTATTACTGGCGTAAACGTAAACCAAATATTGAGAAAATGGTAGCCACTGATGATACGGGTATCACGGTATCTTATGGCAAAATGTACAAAGAAATAATTTCGTACAGTATTCCATTTGTTATTGTTAGTTTGAATTTTCCATTATTTAATATAGTCGACCAATTTACACATAACAATGCCTTAGGTTTGGCAGGCGTACCACAAGAATTACATGACCAATTCTTTACTATGTTAAATATGACGACAAATAAAATAGTTATGATTCCTACGTCACTAGCATCTGGTTTTGCTGTCAGCTTAATACCATTTATTACGAAAACATATGCTATTGGACAATTAGACAATATGCATAGACAAATCAGAACGTCATTAGGTGTTTTAATGTACATTACGGTGCCAGCTAGTCTAGGTATTATGGCATTAGCATTGCCGTTATATAATGTCTTTTATAGTTACAATGTTGAAGGTAGCCACTTACTCTTCTACTATGCACCTGTAGCAATATTAATAGCATTATTAAGTGTTACAGCATCAATGTTACAAGGTATTGATAAGCAAAAACTTACGGTATTTGTCATTCTAGCTGCTGTAGTGATAAAGATTGTGTTAAATACGCCTCTAATATATATGTTCCATACATCAGGCGCTATTTTAAGTACAGCGATCGCGTTGCTTTTTGCTAATATTTGTAACTTTGTAATTCTTAAAAAATATGCGAAATTCAATTTCAGTGAAACTTGGTTACATTTTGCAAAAATCTTTTTATTCGGTTTTATCATGATGTTAGCTGTTGAATTAACTTACTTCATTTTACAATTTATAGTTTCTCCAGAAAGTAAAATGGGAGCATTGATAATAGTTGTAGTAGGTGTAATAGTAGGTATTTTAGTTTATGGCATAATTACGATGAAAACACATTTAGCAGACCAATTTTTAGGTGAAATACCAAATAAAATACGTCGTAAACTAGGTGTGATTAAATGAGAATAGATAAATTTTTAGCTAATATGGGTGTCGGAACACGTACTGAAGTTAAACAATTATTGAAAAAAGGTAGAGTGACATTGAATGGTACTGTTGAAAAGTCAGCAAAAACGAATGTCAATGCGTTAGAAGACTACATTGCTGTTGATAATAACCATATTGTTTATATTGACAAGCTTTATTTGATGTTAAATAAACCACAAGGTTATGTGTGCGCTACTGAAGATAATCAACATCAAACTGTAATAGATTTATTTAAAGACTATAAAGATTTTCATATTTTTCCAGTAGGAAGATTAGATAAAGATACTGAAGGTCTACTTCTTATTACAAACGATGGTGATTTTAGCCACCAGTTAATGAGTCCTAATAAACATGTGTCCAAAACTTATGAAGTCTTATCAGAAAAAAGTATTACAAATAATGATATAGAATTATTTAAAACGGGTATTGAGTTACATGATGGATTAGCTAAGCCTGCTACTTTGGTAAAAGCACAAGAAGAAAGGAAATCATTTGTAACTATTACCGAAGGAAGGTATCATCAAGTTAAGCGCATGTTTCATGCTATAAACAATGAAGTACTTGCGTTAAAGAGAATCTCAATAGGAGATTTACAACTTGATGAACAGTTAGCTGTCGGCGAATATCGTCATTTAAAAGAGCAAGATTTTGAACAATTAGGAATAAAATAATTAAAGAAGGTGTAATTTTATGTCAAGATTATTAAAAGCAGTTGTAGGTATTGGGGGCGCAGCAGCAGCTGTCGTACTTTCTAAAAAAGAAAATAGAGATAAGTTGAAAGGTGAATACGACAAATATAAGTCAAACCCAGAATCTTACAAACAAAATGCTAAAGATATAGCAAGTCAAATTAGCAGTAAAGCAGGTGAAACTGTTAATGAAGTAAAACAAGACCCTAAAGGATATGTCAACAAAGTGAAACAAGATCCTAAAGGCTATATCAATGACCAAAAAAATCGTTTTAAAAATGTAAAATCTTCAGATGAAGATCAAATTGATGAAGCTCGTTTCACGGATGAAGGTGCAGCTGATCCATCTAACAACTTAAGAGTTGTCACTGAAGAAGAATTAAAAAACAACAAAAATAAATTTGACAACGATGAAAAATAACAGTTATTAACTAAAAGCCTAACTCACGTATAAATGAGTTAGGTTTTTTTAATATATTAATTAAAATATAACAGTTGCGATATTACTTGCTATAACAAGACTCAACTGTTTTTGTATTAATGTTACAGTAAAAAAATCAAAATAATATTGTCATCTCGCTGTAGTTTATGCGTAACATCATGTAAAATATATTTTAAACTAGTATTTAAGAAAGAAGTGGATCGTAAATGTGGAAAGACAAAGTTCTAGCTTATGAATCACAAATTATTGATGATTTAAAAGGCTTATTAGCAATAGAGAGTGTTAGAGATGATAGTAAAGCATCAGATGCATATCCTGTTGGCCCTGGGCCACGCAAGGCATTAGATTATATGTATGAAATTGCTGAACGTGATGGTTTTGGGACACATGATATTGATCATATTGCTGGAAGAATAGAAGCAGGTGCTGGCGAAGATGTGTTTGGCATCTTATGTCACGTTGATGTCGTTCCAGCTGGTGATGGCTGGGACACAGATCCTTTTGATCCAGTTGTAACGAGCGATAAAATAATAGCACGTGGCACATTAGACGATAAAGGACCAACAATTGCTGCTTATTATGCAGTTAAAATTTTAAATGAAATGAACGTTGACTGGAAAAAACGTATACATATCATTATTGGAACCGACGAAGAATCTGATTGGAAATGTACTGATCGTTATTTTGAAACAGAAGAAATGCCAACATTAGGATTTGCACCTGATGCAGAGTTTCCAGCGATACACGGTGAAAAAGGTATAAGTACGTTTGATGTCATCCAAACAGCAAAAGCTGAAGACATTGATGAACCTGATTATGAATTGTATAGCTTTGTATCAGGTCAGCGATATAATATGGTACCAGATGAGGCAATTGCCAAAGTTTTAGTGAAAGAAAATATGACTGATGTCATTCAAAGCTTTGAAAATTACTTACAGCAAAATCAACTAGATGGTACAAGCACAGTTGATAGTGGTGTTTTAGAATTAAAAGTTTTTGGTAAAGCAGTTCATGGTATGGATCCATCAAAAGGTACGAATGCAGGGTTATATTTATTAAACTTTTTAGCAAACTTAAAATTAGATAAAACAGCATCTAACTTTGTAGCATTTAGCGAACGCTATTTGTTTAAATCAGACTTTGGAGAAAAAATGGGTATGAAATTCCATACTGATGTGATGGGAGACGTCACTACTAATATTGGTGTTATTAATTATAATAACCAAGAAGGTGGTAGTTTCGGTATTAATTTACGTTATCCTGAAGGGTTTGAATTTACTAAAGCACTGACACGTTTTGAAGAAGAAATTAATGCACTTGGATTTGATATCGAATTAGGTAAAAATCAGTCACCGCATTATGTAGATAAAAATGACCCATTTGTGCAAAGTTTAGTGGAAACTTATAGAAACCAAACAGGTGATCATAGTGAACCATATGTTATTGGTGGTGGCACTTATGCGCGCAACTTAGATAAAGGCGTAGCATTTGGTGCTATGTTCAAAGACACTGAAGACTTAATGCACCAAAAAAATGAATATATGACTAAAAAGCAATTACTTGATGCAACTAGTATTTACTTAGAGGCATTATATAAATTATGTGTGGAGGGATAACTATGACTAAAGTTTTAATTAATGAACAGTTAGTTGAAGAACATGACGCAAACGTACCATATAACGACAGAGGGTATACTTTTGGAGACGGTATTTATGAATATGTACGTGTGTATAATAATAAATTATTTACTGCGAAACCACATTTTGAACGTTTATTAAGAAGTGCCAAAGAAATTGGTTTAGAACTTAACTACACAGTTAACGGTCTTATTGATTTAGTACAAGAATTAATTGTCGCAAACAAAATTATTAATGGTGGCGTGTACATACAAGTGACACGTGGTGCTGCTCCTCGTGATCATGCCTTTCCGACACCTTCTGTAAAAGCAAATATTATGGGATTCACAAAAAGTTATGACCGACCATATAAATCCTTAGATGAAGGTATTAATGCAATTACAACTGAAGATATTCGTTGGTTACGTTGTGATATTAAAAGTTTGAATTTATTAGGTAATGTTTTGGCTAAAGAATACGCAGTTAAATATAATGCACAAGAAGCGATTCAACACCGAGGCGAACAAGTTACTGAAGGATCATCTAGTAATGCATACGCTATAAAAGACGGTGCAATTTATACGCATCCAATTAATAATTTGATTTTGAATGGTATTACAAGACAAGTAATTAAAGAAATTGCTGAACAAAATAATATTCCTTTTAAAGAGGAAGCATTTACCGTAGATTTCTTGAAAAATGCGGATGAAGTTATTGTTTCAAGTACTTCAATTGAGGTTATGCCAGTTGTTAATTTAAATGGTGAAGCTATTGGAAACGGTAAAGTTGGCCCAATTACACGAAAATTACAAGAAGGTTTTACACATTATATTGAGAATGAAAGTGCAGTTCCTTTAGAAGCTGAAAGATAATTTAACATATTTATGTCAGTTGAAATGTGGTATAATTTCAACTGACGCTATTTTATGAATCATATCTTACATAGGAAGTAAAAAGTGACTTTTTGTTTCTCATTTTTGGTTGAAATAAATACCCAAACATTATAAAATCTTTTATGAGTCTTGAAATTGAACAAGCAATTTCATAAAACAGAAACGATATTCTTATTAGCAAGAGAGACGTGGACGATTATATAAAAAAGCTAATAAGTACATAGTATGAACTTAAAACGTAATGGGACAAATACGTAAATAATTACGTTTAATTACGAGGTTTCGTACATTTTTTGTTAACAATTGTTATATATGGCTCTTGAAAATAACTTTCTAGAGCCATTTTCTATTGAAAGTGAGGTGAACGTGGTGGAGCAATTTTATCAATTAGGGTGGACGCTAGATTCTGCAGGCGGTGCTTCAGGTGAAGCATATATGGCTGAACAAGATGGCCAAAAATTATTTTTAAAGCGTAATTCGAATCCTTTTATAGCTGCATTATCTGCAGAAGGTATTGTGCCTAAACTAGTTTGGACGAAACGCATTGAAACTGGTGAAGTGGTAACAGCTCAGCATTGGAAAAATGGTCGTGAATTGTCATTCAAGGAAATGCATCAAAAAAGAGTTGCACAGTTATTGAAGAAAATTCATAATTCTAAAACGCTACTTAATATGTTGAAGCGTATGGAAATGGAACCTATAACTCCTACAATTATGTTACGCAAAATCAATGCCTCATTATCTCGAGAAGTTCTAACACATCATGTTGTACGAAAAGCGTTAACGTATTTAGAAGAGCATTTACCAATACTAGATTCTCGGTTCTTTACTGTTGTTCACGGCGATGTAAATCACAATAATTGGTTATTGTCAGATCGGGATGAACTTTATTTAGTTGATTGGGAAGGTGCTATGATTGCCGACCCTGCGATTGACATAGGTATGCTCCTATATAACTACGTTCCTGAGCAACAATGGTCAGAGTGGCTAAATATTTATGGTGCGAATGACACTATCGAATTGCAGAAGCGAATGAAGTGGTATACAGTCATTCAATCAATCGGTATGGTACAATGGTACGAAGAACAAAAGCGTTATAAAGATATGAATACGTGGTTGAAATTTTTAAATGAAGTTATGACGAATAATGCATTTATTTAAGGAGTATAAGTAATGAGAATGCGATATAAACCTTGGGCAGAAGATTATTTGAAATCTCACCCAAGTATTGTAGATGTTGATGGTACGCATAATGGTAAAATGCAAGCGTGGTTCGATAATGATGCACCCATTCATATCGAAATTGGATCTGGCATGGGGCAATTTATTACAACATTAGCTATACAAAATCCTGACATTAATTTTATCTCTATAGAACGAGAAAAAAATGTCATGGTCAAAGTTTTAGATAAAGTTTTAGAACACAATTTAACTAACATCAAGCTAATATGTAACGAAGCGGGTGAGCTAACCGAATATTTCATGCCAAATGAGGTATCACGAATTTATTTGAATTTCTCAGATCCGTGGCCAAAGCGTAGACATACAAAGCGCAGATTAACATATGCATCATTTTTAAAGTTGTATAAAGAAATCTTAAAAGATGATGGCGCAATTCATTTCAAAACTGATAATAGAGGCTTGTTTGCTTATAGTCTTGAAAGTATGTCGCAATTCGGTATGTATTTTACAAAAATAAATTTAAATCTTCATCAAGAAGACGATGAAGATAATATTGAAACAGAATATGAAAGAAAATTTTCGGATAAAGGTTCGAGAATTTATCGCATGGAAGCACAATTTCATTCAAACTAACGTTGTTCATATACTGAGCAACGTTTTTTTGTGAAAATTTATATTTATTTGTAAAATGTTTATAATGATAATAAGAGTTCCATATCAAGGAGGAATATTATGCAATTAGGACAATTTACGATTCATCAACTCAATGGAGGCATTACTAATATCGATGGTGGCGCAATGTTTGGTGTTGTACCAAAAGCATTATGGACAAAACGTTATAATGTAAATGATAAAAATCAAATTGCCTTACCTACGCATCCAATTTTAATTCAAACAAATAATCAACATATTTTAATAGATACGGGTATCGGAAATAGTAAATTGACGGAAAAAGAGCGACGTAATTTTGGTGTGGATTATGAAAGTCAAATCGAAGTAGAATTGAACAAATTGAATTTACAACTGACAGATATCGATATCGTCTTGATGACTCATATGCATTTTGATCACGCTTCTGGTTTAACTGACAATGCAGGAAATGCAATTTTTAGTAATGCTGTACATTATATACAACAAGATGAATGGCATGAATTTCAAAGTCCAAATATTAGAAGTAAATCAACCTACTGGGAAAAGAATAATGGAACATTTAAAGACCAACTTATTTTGTTTGATGGAGAAATAGCAATATGTCCAGGCATACGTATGCAACATACTGGAGGTCATAGTTTTGGACATTCCATTATAATTATAGAAAGTGAAGGGGAAAAAGCGGTGCATTTAGGAGATATTTTCCCAACGACGGCACATACGAATCCACTTTGGGTGACAGCTTATGATGACTATCCTATGCAGTCTATTAGAGAAAAAGAGCGCTTATTTCCGTATTTTATTCATCAAAATTATTGGTTTTTATTTTATCATGATGAAAATTACTTCGCGGTAAAATATGATAACAAAAAGAATATTGTCGATTCTGTATCGAGAAAATAGGGAGTGGGACAGAAATCTGATTTTGAAAAAAGATTTCGTCGTCCCACCCCGGCAAGGATGACTAGCGTTGAAACAAGCTTGGTTTGAAGCGCATTTTCAATGCAGTCAGCTACTGCCCATATGAAAAGAGGTTTTGAATAAAATATGGAGTGGGACAGAAATCTGATTTTGAAAAAATGATTTCGTCGTCCCACCCCGGCAAGGATGACTAGCGTTGAAACAAGCTTGGTTTAAAGCGCATTTTCAATGCAGTCAGCTACTGCCCATATGAAAAAAAGACTAGGACAATCTATATTGTCCCAGCCTCTTTGATGTTATTTAATTCTCAATTATATCTAAAATTTCACCAGTACGTGCATCTGCATAAAAATCATAATATGTACATGTATCATTTTTAATTGTAGTGATACCACCTTGATAAACAATATATTCATGACCAGCTTTATTATACTGTAATGGTTGCTGAACAATATATGAACCAGCAACGTGCATGAAATACGTTTTTACTTCACTAAGTATTTTATCTGGATTTACAGTGCGCTTATTATAGAGTCGTTTAATTAAATAAAACATCCCAATACTTACAATAAATGATATTGCTGCAATAATACACCAATTTTTTTTGTTAAACATCATATCATCTACCCCCAACGAATTCATATTATTAGTTTACCATAATGATGATGATATAATAACTATTAAGGAGTGAGTAAACTTGAATTTAGATCAAAATAAGACTTTAGAACGAATGAAAATATTAACGGAGTTACACGGTGCTCCAGGATTTGAAAGTGATGTACGAAATTATCTTAAAGAAGAGATGGCACCATTTGTCGACGAATTTGTACAAGATCGCATGGGAGCAATATACGGTGTGAAACGTTCAAAATCAGCTGATGCCAAAAGAGTGATGGTTGCAGCACATATGGATGAAGTTGGTTTTATGATTACCAATATTACTTCAAACGGTTTACTCCAATTTACTAATCTAGGCGGAATAGCTAATGACATTTGGCAAGGCCAACGTTTAAAAGTTAAAACACGAAATGGTGAAGAAATATTAGGCATTGTTGCAAATATACCGAAACATTTTCGCACTGGTAATGAAGGTGCCCCTAAAATTGAAGACTTGCTGCTAGATATTGGTTGTGAAAATTCTGAGCAAGTATCGTCAAGAGGGATAGAAATTGGTGATACTATCGTACCAGAAACGCCATTTACACAATTATCTGAACATCGTTTTGTGAGTAAAGCATGGGATAATCGTTATGGTTGTCTTATTGGCATAGAGTTATTAGAATTAGTACAAGATATGGAGTTAGATGTGGATTTATATGTTGGCGCAAATGTTCAAGAAGAAGTTGGATTACGTGGTGCAAGATCAGCAGCTGAATTAATTGAGCCAGATGTAGCTTTTGTCGTCGATTGCTCACCAGCTAACGATATGAAAGGTAAACAAAACCTTTCAGGCGAACTAGGGGAGGGGACTCTAATTCGTATTAAAGATGGTACTATGATTCTCAAACCTACATTTAGAGATTTTTTATTAAATAAAGCACAAGAACATAATATTAAACATCAATATTACATTTCACCCGGTGGCACAGATGGAGGAGAAATTCATAAAGCTAACCAAGGTGTACCAACTGCTGTTATCGGTGTTTGTGCACGTTACATTCATAGTACCAATGCTGTATTTGATATTCGAGATTATACAGCTGCCAGAGCGTTGTTATTTACTTCAATTAAGGATTTGACTAGTTCACAAATCGAACATTTACAATATAGTTAATTAAGGAGCATATAAACATGAAAAGTTTAGAAAGTGAAAAACAATTTGAAGAATTAAAACAAGCCAAAACTGTATTTTTATTTACCGCAGATTGGTGTCCTGATTGCAAAGTCATCGAACCTGATTTGCCACAGTTAGAAGAAAAATATAATGATTTTAATTTTATTTCTGTTGATAGAGATCAATTTATGGATATTTGTGTTGACCATGGTATTATGGGTATTCCAAGTTTTTTAGTTTATAACGACGGTGAATTATTGGGTAGTTATATTGGAAAAGAACGTAAATCAATTGAACAAATTGATGACTTTATTGCTTCACTATAAATAGATAGTGAGAACGAGTATTGTAAAATGATAAAACTATACCCTTTGAACGTATATTTTTTCTGTTCTAAAGGGTATATTTATTGTAAACTGTATAAAGGCACGAATATAGGAGTGTTAATCAATGAATGTCTTTCAAATGAGAGATAAATTAAAAGAACGTTTAAAGCAATTAGATGTAAAATTTAGTTTTAATCGTGACGATGAAACGTTACGTATATATAGAGTTGATAATGGAAAAGGCGTAACAATTAAATTGAACGCGATTGTTGCAAAATACAAACAACAACAAGAAAAAATTGTAGATGAAATCGTTTATTATGTTGAAGAAGCAATCGGCCAAATGAAGGATGACTCATTAGCAGATTTAGAGCAAGTTAATGTTATGCCGGTGTTACGTGCACCAAGTTTTGCAAAAGAAAACAAAGATGGCGTACCATTTGTGATAGATGAGCATACAGCTGAAACTAATATTTATTATGCAGTTGATTTGGGAAAATCATATCGCTTAATAGATGAAAAACTGTTTCAACAACTAAATATTTCTAAACAACAATTAAAAGAAATGGCATTATTTAATGTCCGAAAATTAGAAAACAAATATACAACAGATGAAGTAAAAGGTAATTTATTTTACTTTATTAATTCCAATGATGGTTATGATGCTAGTAGAATTTTAAACACTTCATTTTTAAATGAATTTGAAAAACAATGTGAAGGCGAAATGCTAGTAGCAATTCCACATCAGGATGTGTTGATTGTCGCAGATATAAGAAACAAAACGGGTTATGATGTAATGGCCCATTTAACTATGGAGTTTTTTACTAAAGGACTAGTGCCAATTACTTCATTATCCTTCGGTTACGAAAGTGGTCACTTTGAACCAATATTCATTTTGGGTAAAAATAATAAACAAAAACGTGATCCAAACGTTATTCAAAGATTAGAAGCAACAAGAAAGCAATATGAAAATAAAGATAAAAAATAAGGAGTTTTAAGTATGAACCTTTTTTACAATAAAGAAAAAGTTGGAGATGTAGCATTTTTACAAATCGAGCCACATGAAGGGCCGTTCTCTTATGAAACAAAGGGGAATGTTGTAGAAATTACTGCGGATAATAAAGTAGTAGGATACAATGTTTTCAAAATAGCAGATAAAGTAACAATTACAGATAATGGTCATGTTAAATTGACTGAATCTATTATCGATGCGTTACAAAACGCTATTGTTGAGGCAGGGTTCACTCAACAGTTGAACGCGGACTTGTCTCCAAAATTCGTTGTAGGTTACGTTGAAAATAAAGATAAACATCCTGATGCGGACAAATTGAGTGTATTAACTGTAGATGTAGCTACTGAAAAATTACAAATTGTGTGCGGAGCACCAAACGTAGAAGCAGGTCAAAAAGTAGTGATTGCAAAAGTTGGTGCGGTTATGCCTAGCGGAATGGTAATAAAAGATGCGGAACTGCGTGGAGTAGCTTCTAGTGGAATGGTGTGCTCAATGAAAGAATTAGACTTACCGAACGCGCCAGCCGAAAAAGGTATCATGGTGTTAGATGATAGTTATACGGTTGGACAAGCATTTTTTGAAGAATAAAAAAGGAGGATGAGCGTATGAGCTGGTTCGATAAATTATTTGGTGAAGAGAACGACTCACAAGACGATTATTTAGCTAAAAGAAATCAACGTCGTCACAAAGCCAAACAAAATCAAAATGATAAAGACTCATTACTTCCTCAAAATAATGATGTATACGAGCGACCTAGAGGTAAATTTAGGTTTCCAATGAGTGGTATAGAAGATACCGACGCCAATCATTCAACTAGCAATGAGCACAAGTCATCTTCTAATGAGCAACAATTTAATGAAGTTACAAATGATGGGAGACAGCGTTCTCGAAGACACAGAAATTCTGCCTATGAACAAAATATTGATAGACAACCAGAATCAACATCAACGACTCATTCATATAAGCAAGCAGAAAGACCAGATAATAAGCAAAATAATAAGAGAATTCGTATTCAAACAGAGGTCTTGAGAGCACAATATTCAACACCATCTTCAGAAAAAACGCATTATCATAAAAGCGATTTTAAAGCGAGTGAAGTACCTTCAGCAATTTTTGGTACTCAAAAGAGACACAAATTAGAAAATGGTGTTATCACAAATAAAGAACTAACATCTGATACAGATACAAATGAGTTATCAAATTCAAACCAAACAATGATGAATGCTCATGAAGTGAAGCAGTCAGATTCTGCGCAACATCAAACTTCAATTGAAAACAATGTTAAAGAAAATGAAAGTTATTCCAATGATGATTTGCTTAGAAAAGGTAATAAGCGCCAAGACCAACAAAACACAGCTGAGCAAAAGCAAGTGAAAAAGGATAACACTGTTAATATTGAAAACTTTTATGCATCACAAATTGTCGAAGAGATTCGACGTGAAAGAGAACGTAAAGTTTTACAAAAGAAACAATTTAAAAAAGCTTTACAACAAAAACGCCAATCACATGAAGATAGTCCTAAAGATAATATCCAAAAAGCTATCGATGAAATGTATGCCAAACAAGCACAACAATATGTTGGAGAAAGTTCGCTAGATGAAGTAGATAGTGATGATTTGTCAAAAGACCAACAATCAAATACCGAACAACAGTATCAACGAGACACAGAGCATGCATTTGATAATGAGAGTAGCGCTACTGATATTACTGAATCAGAAAACTTTATGTATGAAGAAGTAAATTTAGATAATATTAGTGATGTACAATATGTAGATGATGACCAAACGTCTATTGATGATACAGAACAACAAGCATCTACTATAGAACTAAGTACTACAGAAAGTACATATGAAGATTCAGTAGAGCAATCAGAAGCTGATGAAGCAATAGCAGATGCAACTTATAGAGAAATATCGGAAGCGTCTACGAATGACCTCGAAGAAACATCACATGAACAAAATTTTGACCAAGATATTCTAAATGAAGAAGCGGAAGTTGAAGAAACAACGGAAGCCATTAACGAAAATGAACAAGAAGAATTATCAGAAGACGCTTCTACAGCTAATGTAACTACAAATGTTGAAGATAGCTCTGACGATCACGATGATGCAACTACAGAATTTAATGAAAATCAACATAATGATTTAGACTCGAATGATGCTACTGAACACGTTAACGATGAGGACACGACAATTAATCAGGAAAATGTACAGTATGAAGCTGCTACTTTAAATACAGAAAAAGATGCCGAAACAGATGATTCAGTACACAATAATTCATCTGAAGCACAAAATACGGCTAGTAAAACAGCAATAGAAAACAATGTGGATGAAAAGGCGGAACAACAAACGAAAACTGTTCAGCAATCGCAATCTACAGTAAAACGTCCTATTGCTAAAGGTAGTAAACCATTTAATGTAGTTATGACACCTTCTGATAAAAAACGTATAATGGATGCTAATAAAGCAAAAAAAGTAAGTACTAGTACAACAACTTCTTCAAAATCAGTAAATGTACCTGAACTTAAACCTACATCTGACCAATCTAATCAGACGAAGGAAAATTCAGATAGTGCCACAGTTACAAATGAAACAAATAATATTGCAAGTGCGGTAGATTCGACGAGTGAACATCATACTAAGCAGGGTGCAACACATGACCAAACAATAGAGCATAGCACTCAACAAAATGATGTAACTGAAACGACACAAGATACAGAACAACATGAAAGTAAAGAGCAACCACAAGCAACACGTACAATTCGTAGAGGGCCAAGCGTAAAATTACCTGATGTGGCTTTACTAGAATCACCAGAGGAACAAGAAATAGATGATACATGGATCGAGGAGAAAAAGCAAGAATTAAACGATGCTTTTTACTACTTTAACGTACCTGCCGAAGTACAAACTGTTACTGAAGGACCAAGTGTAACTCGTTTTGAACTTTCTGTTGAAAAAGGAGTCAAGGTTTCTAGAATTACAGCATTACAAGATGATATTAAAATGGCACTTGCAGCTAAAGATATTCGAATTGAAGCACCAATTCCGGGTACCAGCTTGGTTGGAATTGAAGTACCAAACCAATCTCCAGCTAAAGTGAATATAAAATCAATAATTGACAGTGAGCAGTTTAATGATGCCGAATCAAAATTAACTGTAGCTATGGGTTACAGAATTAATAATCAACCATTATTAATGGATATAGCTAAAACACCACATGCGCTAATTGCAGGGGCAACTGGTTCAGGAAAATCGGTATGCATAAATAGCATATTGTTATCACTTTTATATAAAAATCATCCGGAAGAGCTAAAATTACTCTTAATTGATCCAAAAATGGTAGAATTAGCACCATATAATGATTTACCTCATTTAGTGTCGCCAGTTATTACCGATGTCAAAGCAGCAACACAAAGTCTTAAATGGGCTGTTGAAGAGATGGAGCGCAGATATAAATTATTTGCACAATATCACGTTAGAAACATTACTGCTTTTAACAAGAAAGCAGCATATGAAGATAGGTTACCTAAAATTGTTATAGTTATTGATGAGTTAGCCGATTTAATGATGATGGCACCACAAGATGTAGAACAATCTATAGCGCGTATTGCTCAAAAAGCACGTGCTTGTGGTATTCATATGTTAGTAGCAACACAGCGACCATCAGTTAACGTAATTACAGGTTTAATTAAAGCGAATATACCGACAAGAATTGCCTTTATGGTATCTTCAAGCGTTGATTCAAGAACTATTCTTGATAGCGGTGGTGCTGAGAGATTATTAGGCTACGGCGACATGTTGTATCTTGGTAGCGGTATGAATAAACCTATCCGAGTACAAGGTAGCTTTGTTTCAGACGAAGAAATCGATGATGTTGTAGATTATATTAAACAACAACGTCCACCAGAATATTTATTTGAAGAAAAAGAATTATTGAAAAAAACAGAAAGTCCACCACAAGATGATTTATTTGATGATGTATGTCAATTTATGGTGCAAGAAGGCCATATTTCAACATCATTAATACAAAGACATTTCCAAATAGGTTATAATCGTGCCGCTCGAATAGTTGACCAATTAGAACAACTTGGTTATATATCAGAAGCTAATGGTTCTAAACCTAGAGATGTTTATTTAACAGAAACTGATTTAAATGAAATTTAATATATATAAAAGGGAGTGTTCGTATGACACATTATCATTTTGTCGGTATAAAAGGCGCTGGTATGAGTTCACTAGCACAAATCATGCATGATCTTGGCCATGAAGTACAAGGTTCTGATATCGAAAGTTATGTTTTTACAGAGGTTGCATTAAAAAATAAAGGTATAAAAATACTTCCGTTTGATGCCAATAATATCAAGAAAGATATGGTAGTAATTCAAGGCAATGCCTTTCCAGATACACATGAAGAAGTTACAAAAGCGCATGATTTAAATTTAGAAGTAATTCGTTACCATGACTTTTTAGGGCATGTCATTAATCAGTATACTTCTGTAGCAGTAACAGGAGCTCATGGTAAAACGTCAACTACTGGATTATTATCACATGTAATGAACGGCGATAAAAAAACGTCATTTTTAATTGGTGATGGTACTGGTTTAGGTATACCAGCTAGTGAATATTTTGCTTTTGAAGCGTGTGAATACCGAAGACACTTTTTAAGTTATCATCCAGATTATGCTATTATGACTAACATTGATTTTGATCATCCAGACTATTTCAAAGACATCAATGATGTTTTTGATGCATTCCAAGAAATGTCTCGCAATGTCAAAAAAGCAATCATCGCTTGGGGTGATGATGAACATTTACGTAATATTAAAGCAGATGTACCTGTTTATTATTATGGTTTTTCACAAGATGATGATGTATATGCAGCTAATGTACAATTCAATGAAAATGGCACTACATTTGATGTGTATATCAATAATACGTACTATGACACATTCTTATCACCACAATATGGCGACCATAATATTTTAAATAGTTTAGCAGTAATTACTATAAGCTATTTAGAATCTCTTAATGTCGACAATATTAAAGAAGCATTAGAAACATTTGGTGGCGTTAAACGTCGTTTTAATGAAACTAAACTAGCCAATCAAGTGTTAGTTGATGATTATGCGCATCATCCAAGAGAAATTAGTGCTACGATTGAAACAGCAAGAAAAAAATACCCGAACAAAGAGGTTATTGCTGTATTTCAACCACATACATTTAGTAGAACAAAAGCCTTTCTTGAAGAATTTGCAGATTGTTTAAATAAAGCAGACCACACGTATTTATGTGAAATCTTTGGCTCAATTAGAGAAAATACTGGAAATTTAACAATTCAAGATTTACTTCAAAGAATAAATGGTGCTACACTGATAGATGAAGAAAGTGTAGACATATTAGAAAAACATAGCGATGCAGTTATTTTATTCATGGGTGCAGGTGATATTCAAAAAGTTCAACGTGCATATATGGATAATCTTGGCGTTGTTAACGAATTTTAGTATGTTTATGTTAAAATGAGTTGGGTATTTAAATAAAATAACAACATATGTTTATTAGGAGGCGTTTTTAATGGAATGGATTTTACCCATTGCTGGGATTATTGCAGCGATAGCTTTTCTTATCTTAGTTATTGGAATCGTTGTGGTTTTAATTTCAGTGAAGAAAAATTTAGATCACGTAGCTAAAACTCTTGATGGTGTTGAAGGACAAATTCAAGGTATTACACGTGAATCAACAGATTTACTTCATAAAGCAAACCGCTTAACTGAAGATATTCAAGGTAAATCTGATCGATTGAATTCAGTGGTTGATGCTGTTAAAGGTATTGGTGATTCAGTACAAACATTAAACGGTTCAGTTGACCGCGTGACTAATTCAATTACGCACAATATTTCTCAAAATGAAGACAAAATTTCTCAAGTTGTACAATGGTCAAATGTGGCAATGGAAATTGCTGACAAATGGCAAAATAGAAGAGGTCGTAGAGAAAGTGCAAACTACAAAACGAGCAGTGTAGCTGGTGACACAAATCATAGCTATACTACACGTGTAGATAATAAATAATTAATAAATATACTTACACAAATGCACTTAAATGGGGTTGTTACTTTATTTAAGTGCATTTGCTATAGGAGGCAAATATTATGGCGTATTATAATCGTGATAACTATGAAAAAAACTTAGAAAGTTATGAAGTTCCTGAAGAGTATAACAATAATGAAGAAAGAAATAATTTTGTCTATGGTTTTGTTGTTGGAGCAGTAATTGGTACAGCAGTCGGCCTAGTTACTACTAAATCTAAATCTAAAAACACTAAAAAAGAAACAACTAGTGATTTTAAATCCAGTATTACGTCACAATCCCAAAATGCTAAACAACAAGCAGACACAGAAGTAAATAATATTAAATCTACTGTGAGTCAATCTGAGCGTGATGCACAAAAAGTCGCTATCCAACAAGAGTCTGCGTCTCATGATTTAGCAAATACGTCTCCAAAAGCTCAAGAAGCAGATACATCATTAGAGAATAATACGTCAGATCAAACAGATAATGACGATGCGAATAAGAGTAATACAGCAGGTGTTGCTGGTGCAGCTGGCGTAGGTGCAGTAACAGGAGCAGCAGGAGCAGCAACTTTTGCACAAGACGAAAACAATAATGCTGACACAGAGCAAAGCACTTCATCTAGTAATGATGTAGAGCCTACTCAAAAAGAAAGAGCAGCACAACAAGAAGCAATTAAAGAAGAGGCTTCAGAAAATAATTTAGCGGAACCTGGGCAATCAAATGAAAATGGTTCCCAAAATGGTAAAGCAGCAGTTGGAGCTGCAGGTGTAGCTGGAGCGGGTGCAGCAGCGGCAACGGGTGCAGCGGCTACAAATAATGATGAGGCTAATGCTAGCTCATCAGAAGAAGCATCAGCAGAAGAACAAAATACTAAAGATACTTCTAACAAAGTAACTGCTGAAGGTTTAGCACAAGCTGCACAGAATAAAAACCATGCTTTACAAAACGACGACACACGCGCACAAAACACAGCTAACTTGCTTGAACCAGAAGCACCGCAAACTACTCAAAAATTTAACACTGTACCTAACCTTGTTACTAAGCAAAGTGATAAAGACAATGCGAACATTGCAGGCGCAGTGACAGGAGGTACTGTATTAGCTGGTGGAGCAGTTGCAAGTATTAGTGAGAATGAGAAAGCACATACAGAAAACAAATCAACTTCAGAGCAATCAACTTCAACTGAACAGCCATCAGCTGAAAAGAGAGTTACGCAAACTCATGAATCTGTATCATTTGAAAATGGTCACATTGTTCATGATAAAGCTACGAATAATTTAACTAATGATCAAAACACGGAAGATTCAACTTCAACAGTGAACTATAAAAAAAATAGAACTTCACAAAGAACAAGTGAAGAAAAAGCTAAAAGTAAAATTGAAAAAAGAACCTTCGACAAGTAAAACTTAAAATAAAAAATTAATTGTTTAAAGTTAAAACTAGTCACATATGTTAAGCGCAGGATAGAAGTCAAACTAACGTCTTGATTTCTATCCTGTTTAATTTTTAATTAACTTTAATTTTAGAATAGTGTGAAATTTACCCTAGCAAATGACAGAAAATTCAGTTAGTATTAGAGTTATTCTATTTTAAACAAGATAAATTTACATTCATGACTTGAACTTAACGTCAGTTATTGTTAGAATTACTTTTAACAAATATTTTATCGCTTTAAAGCAGAATAAAATATAAGTTTTTAAAATCTTCATAGAGGTGAATAAAATGACGGATAAATTACAAGCGTACAGAGATGAAATAGTTGAAATTAATGATGAAATTTTAAAATTATTATCTAAAAGAGGCAAATTAGCACAACAAATTGGAGAAGAAAAAAGTAAACAAGGTACTACAGTTTATGATCCACAACGTGAAAAAGAAATGATCAACATTCTTTTAGATAAAAATGAGGGACCGTTTAATGATAATGTCATTAAGCAATTATTCAAAGAAATTTTTAAAGCCTCTACCGATTTACAAAAATCAGAAAATGAAAAACATTTATATGTGTCTAGAAAATTAAAACCTGAAGATACAATTGTACAATTTGATAACGGTGGCATAATTGGTGATGGCAATAAATCATTCGTGTTTGGCCCATGTTCTGTAGAGTCCCAAGAACAAGTAGATGCAGTGGCTGCTGATTTACATGCCAAAGGTGAAAAATTTATTCGTGGTGGTGCATTCAAACCACGTACATCTCCATATGATTTCCAAGGATTGGGTGTTGAAGGCTTAAAAATATTAAAAAATACTAAAGATAAATACAACTTAAACGTTGTTAGTGAAATCGTTAATCCAGCAGACTTTGAAGTAGCTGATGAATACTTAGACGTATTCCAAATTGGTGCACGTAACATGCAAAACTTTGAATTATTAAAAGAAGCAGGACGTTCTAACAAACCAGTATTATTAAAACGTGGTTTATCTGCAACAATTGAAGAATTTATTTATGCAGCAGAATACATTGCTTCACAAGGTAATAATAATATCATTTTATGTGAACGCGGTATTCGTACTTATGAAAAAGCTACACGTAATACTTTAGATATTTCAGCAGTACCAATCTTAAAACAAGGTACACATTTACCAGTCATGGTTGATGTTACACACAGTACTGGACGTAAAGATATTATGTTACCAACAGCAAAAGCTGGTTTAGCAGTAGGCGCTGACGGTATTATGGCTGAAGTACATCCAGATCCATCTGTAGCATTAAGTGATAGTGGACAACAAATGGATTTAAACGAATTTGATAAGTTCTACAATGAAATAAATCCTTTAGCACAAATGTACAATAGCAAAAAAATAAAATAATAGTAGTTATATGATAAAAACCTCTTGTGTTTTTAACTACAGAAATTAGATATTGTATTATCCATGGGATATCGATATCTATAGTAGTGAACATAAGAGGTTTTTTATGATTTTTAAAGCAATAACATAGCTCGCTACGGTTGTGATATATGACATAATTGTGACATTGAAACAAAATTATTTTCCTAGACAATAAAATATGATAAACTTTGAAAATGTAATGAAAACGGGTTATAATGACAAATAAACCGCTTACAAGGAGGAAACTATGACTGTTACAATTTATGACGTAGCGCGTGAGGCTAGAGTATCAATGGCAACAGTATCACGTGTTGTGAATGGCAACCAAAACGTGAAACCAGAAACGCGAGATAAAGTTAACGAAGTAATCAAGAAATTAAACTATAGACCGAATGCAGTAGCACGAGGTTTAGCAAGTAAACGTACAACAACAGTAGGAGTAATCATACCAGATATTTCTAACGTTTATTATTCGCAACTTGCACGTGGATTAGAAGATATTGCGACAATGTACAAATATCATTCAATTATTTCAAATTCTGACAATGATCCAGTCAAAGAAAAAGAAATCTTTAATAATTTATTAAGTAAGCAAGTAGATGGAATTATTTTCTTAGGAGGTACTATCTCTGAAGAAATTAAAGATTTAATTACTAAGTCGTCTGTGCCGGTTGTAGTTTCAGGTACAAACGGTAAAGATGCAGGTATCGCTTCAGTTAATATTGATTTTGAAACAGCTGCACAAGAAATTACAGAGCAGTTAATTTTAAATGGTGCAAAAGAATTCGCTTTTGTTGGCGGTAATTATTCTAAAAAAGCACAAGATGACGTATTAGCAGGTTTAAAAACAGTATTGGCAAAACACCAATTAAATTTAAATGAAGACAACATCTTTAATGGTAATGAAACGTATAAAGATGGGGTACGTGCTTTTGAAGCATTAAATAAAACAAAACCAGATGCAATTTTATCAATCAGTGATGAACAAGCCATTGGTTTAGTGCACAGTGCACAAGACGAAGGTGTGAGTATTCCTGATGACTTGCAAATAGTTAGTTTTAATAACACACGTCTAGTGGAAATGGTAAGACCACAATTATCAAGTGTAATTCAACCATTATATGATATTGGTGCAGTAGGCATGAGATTGCTTACAAAATACATGAATGAGGAAGAAATCGAAGAACCGAATGTTATTTTACCTCATAGAATTGAATATCGTGGTACAACAAAATAAGACACTATAAAAAGCTGACACATTCAACATGTGACAGCTTTTTTATTATATATAAGTAGAATTCAAAGCATTGTAAATGACGGTCTTGAGTCAAATTATACTTTAATTGTTATTCAAACCATGAAGCTACTTGTTTTGCATGTTTCGTATTTAGTGCTGATATTTCTTTTGTTCTAGGAATATAAGGATAATCTGTACATTCATCGGACCAAGTTTTTGGTAAGGAACAGGGTGCATATTGTTGCCATTTAGTAAGCCATTTTTGTGGTAAAGGACCTTGTTGTTTTGGCTCACCAATAAGTGCTAAAAATACGTGTGACCAAGCAAGAGGTACAACTTTCCATATATTATATCCTCCGCCACCAAACATCAGTACTTTCCCATCTGTATACTTATCCGCTAGCATTTTAATATAGTATGGGATTTCATATAGCGCATCAAGTGTACAACTCATATGTGTCAGTGGGTCTAAATAATGAATATCGACCCCATGGACGCTAATAATAATATCAGGTTTAAATGTTTTAATTACCGGTTCAATCGTTTGTTTAAAAGATTCTAAGTATGAATCGTTTTCCGTAAATGGTTCTAAAGGCAAATTAACGGTGTAGCCGAATCCTTGTTCACTACCTCGTTCTGTATAGTGTCCAGAACCCGGAAAGAGAAATTTACCAGTTTCATGTATTGAATAATTTAACACATGATCATTCGTATAAAAACTCCATTGTGTACCGTCTCCGTGATGCGCATCTGTATCGATACATAATACTCTACTATTATATTTTTGTATTAGATGAGCAATAGTAATTGCCACATCGTTATATACACAAAATCCATTTGCTCTACCAGGCAGAGCATGATGTAAGCCTCCACCTAAATGGCATCCATTAGTAACTTTATTAGTCATAATTGCATCAGCTAAATTCAAAGCTCCTCCCACAATACGAGCACTGTGTTGATGCATATGCTTAAACTGCATAGTATCTTCACCATCTAAACCATATTTTCGGGCTTCAACATCGCTTAAAATACCATGTGATGCATGGTGCATAGCTTGTATATAATCATAACTATGTATTAGGGCAATTTCTTCGTCTGATGCAAGTCTCGGTTGGATAAGATGATGGTTATGTAATGCGTTTAAATCAACGAGTAATTCTGTTGTTAATTTTAAACGCATTTGATTGAATGGATGGTCATTTTTAAAACGATATTGTAATAATTCATGTGCATACACATATCCCGTTTTGTTTTCAGTAATCATAAAATTCTCCCCTTTAAAAGAAAAAGCGATTCATAAAACGTATGTCATCAAAAGCTTGTAATTGATCGATAGTAATTCTACTGCCAATTCTTGCCATTAAGCAGTTAGCTGGATGACTAGTAATTTCAGGATCATCTGTTGCGAAAATTTCTAAGTTCCCGTATCCCATCAATTTTTGCATGAGTTTTTTGTACTCGTATACATCGAGACCAGAATTTTTCAAATCCCAGTGCCAATAATATTCTGTTGTGAGTATGATATAATCTTCAATTTCATCGCTCGCAAGACTAGTTTGAATAAGCTCCTTACCTAAATGCAGTTTGCGATAAGGTAAACTAATTTCAATCGCCCCTAATTCGATTAAATATTCTAGCTCCCCTGTAGACCAACGTTCCAATGGATCTGGATAGTGAAAAGTGACATAACCAATAATATGTGACTGCTGCTTTAAGATAAAGATGCGGCCTTCATCTAGTGTGCTTATTTCCTTGATAGCTTCAAATTGTTCATCTGGATATCGGAAAGCAGTTAAACCTTGGTCAAAACTCATTAAATCCAGTTGTGCTTTCGAGACAGGACCTTCAATGATATATTCAACATCATCAATTGAGTACTGTTTTGAGATATAAGTTTTTTTGTGTTCCATAACTCACTCCACCTTCAAACTTAAAATAGATTTAAGGCATTATTTATATTGATTATAATTGAAAATAACATAAATTAACACAGTAATTATTTTTATGTCAGATATTTTTGAAAATTGTGTCTATATTAGATATAATTACACTACAGTATTAGAAAGCGATTTCATTTAGAGGGGGATTTACAATGAAAGTAGAAGTATATAAAGGGGATCAAGGAAACTTTAACCTTACAGACTATGACAAAGTGTACAACAATTTTGACTGGAAAGATGTTGAAAAAGAGTTTTCTTGGTATGACTCTGGTAAAGTAAATATGGCGCATGAATGTATAGACCGCCATGTTGATAATGGCAAGGGCGACAAAATTGCTCTACATTATAAGGACGATAAGAGAAAAGAAAGTTATACTTTTAACGAAATGAAATCAAATGTAAATAAGGCAGCTAATGTGCTTAAAGATAAAGCTAATGTAGAAAAAGGGGACAGAGTGTTTATCTTTATGCCTAGAACACCTGAGTTATACTTTGCATTGTTTGGTATTTTAAAATTAGGTGCCATTGTTGGTCCATTATTCGAAGCATTTATGGAAAAGGCAGTGGCTGATCGTTTAGATAATAGTGATGCCAAAGTAATTGTAACCACGAATGCGTTGTTACCTAGAATCCCGCAAGAAAAGTTACCTAATCTTGAAACTATTATTGTTGTGGATGAAGAAGTAGAAAATGGTTATGTTGACTTTAATAAGGAATTAAAATCAGCAAGTGATCAAATAGAAACAGAGTGGTTAGACTTAGATGATGGTCTTATTTTACACTACACATCTGGTTCAACTGGTCAGCCTAAAGGCGTGTTACACGTACAAAGAGCTATGCTAGTACATTATATTTCAGGTAAATACGTATTAGATATGCAAGAAGATGATGTATATTGGTGTACAGCTGACCCTGGATGGGTGACGGGTACATCTTATGGTATCTTTAGTCCATGGCTAAATGGTGTTACAAACTGTATAGCAGGGGGACGTTTTTCTCCTGAAGCATGGTATAGCATGATTGATGAATTTAAGGTCACAATTTGGTATACAGCGCCTACAGCATTACGTATGTTAATGAGTGCAGGTGATGATGTAATTAAAAAATACGATTTGTCATCGCTGAAAAGTATTTTATCTGTCGGTGAACCATTGAACCCAGAAGTTATTAAATGGGCTTATGATGTATTTGGTAAACGCGTATTGGATACATGGTGGATGACTGAAACAGGTGGCCATATGATTGTAAATTACCCATCAATGGATATTAAATTAGGTTCTATGGGAAAACCATTGCCAGGAATTGAAGCATCTATTATTGATGATCAAGGTAATGAATTGCCTGTGAACAGAATGGGGAATTTAGCGATTAAAAAAGGCTGGCCATCAATGATGACGGCTGTCTGGAAGAATCCGGAAAAATATGAATCTTATTTCATTGGAGATTGGTATGTATCTGGTGACTCAGCTTATATGGATGAAGATGGTTACTTTTGGTTCCAAGGTCGTGTTGATGATGTAATTATGACAGCAGGTGAACGTGTCGGACCATTTGAAGTTGAATCAAAATTAGTAGAACATGAAGCTGTAGCAGAAGCTGGTGTAATCGGCAAACCTGACCCTGTAAGGGGCGAAATTATTAAAGCATTTGTTGCATTAATTCCAGGTCAAGAACCTTCAGATGAACTAAAAGAAGATATTCGCGTATTTGTCAAAGAAGGATTAGCAGCACATGCGGCGCCTAGAGAAATTGAATTTAAAGATAAATTACCAAAAACACGTTCTGGTAAAATTATGAGACGTGTATTAAAAGCTTGGGAATTAGATTTACCAGCTGGTGATTTAAGCACAATGGAAGATTAAAATTGACATCGCTTTTTAAATAAAAAAGTGGCAATTATTTTTAATAAAAAAGACTAGAATGGCATTGCTGTTCTAGTCTTTTGTCATGTTGTACATTAGGTGTTAAAAAGAAAATTAATGTAAGCGCTATCTTATATTGTCGACAATATTGCTTAAGTTCGTTAATATAAATATGGAAGAACTTTTTAGATGATACTCATTTGTGATACCATCGAATTAATTTATTAAAAGGGGCGAATTTAGTTGGCACATTTATCTGATTTAGAAATTGCAAATCAATCAACATTAAAACCAATTGGTGATATTGCTGAAAAGGCAGGTATACCTGCTGACGCTTTAGAGCAATATGGTCATTACAAAGCGAAAGTTGATATTAACAAGATTGATAAAAAAGACAAAGGCAAAGTTGTACTAGTTACAGCGATGAGCCCAACACCTGCAGGAGAAGGTAAATCAACAGTGACTGTTGGTCTATCAGATGCATTTAACCAATTGAAAAAGAATGTAATGGTGGCATTAAGAGAGCCAGCGTTAGGTCCAACATTTGGTATTAAGGGTGGCGCTACTGGCGGCGGATATGCTCAAGTCTTACCTATGGAAGATATTAACTTACACTTTAATGGTGATTTTCACGCAATTACAACAGCAAATAATGCATTATCTGCATTTATAGACAATCATATCCATCAGGGAAATGAATTAGATATTGACCAACGTAGAATCGAATGGAAACGTGTCTTAGACATGAATGATCGAGCACTACGTCAAATTATCGTCGGTCTAGGTGGACCAACACAAGGTGTACCACGTGAAGATGGCTTTAATATAACTGTTGCATCTGAAATTATGGCAATATTATGTTTAGCGACTGGCATTAAGGATCTTAAAGAAAAAATTAGCAAAATTACAATAGGCTATACTAAAGACCGTAAACCTGTATCAGTAGCTGATTTAAAAGTTGAAGGTGCCTTAGCTATGATTCTTAAAGATGCCATTAAACCAAACTTAGTACAAACAATTGAAGGTACACCAGCACTTGTACATGGTGGACCATTTGCTAATATTGCACATGGATGTAATTCAATCTTAGCAACAGAAACAGCTCGAGATTTAGCGGATATTGTAGTAACTGAAGCTGGATTTGGTTCAGACTTAGGTGCAGAGAAATTTATCGATATTAAAGCACGCGAAGCAGGTTTCGAACCGTCAGCAGTAGTAGTAGTAGCTACAATAAGAGCGTTAAAAATGCATGGTGGTGTAGCTAAAGATCAGTTGAAAAATGAAAATGTATCAGCGCTTCAAGACGGTATTGTCAATTTAGAACGACATGTAGATAATGTGAAAAAATATGGTCTGGAACCTGTTATTGCATTAAATGCATTTGTTCATGATACCGAAGCTGAAACAGAGTTTGTTATTAACTGGGCGAAAGAGAAAGGCGTACGCTTATCATTAACAGAGGTATGGGAAAAAGGCGGTCAAGGTGGAATTGACTTAGCACAAAATGTCTTAGAGGTTATCGAAGAGCCTCAATCATTTAAACATTTGTATGATTTAGACTTACCATTAGAAGAAAAAGTTGAAACAATTGTGAAAGAAATTTATGGTGGTAGTAAAGTGACATTTACATCTAAAGCCCAAAAACAATTACAATCATTTAAAGATAATGGTTGGGATAATTATCCAATTTGTATGGCAAAAACACAATATTCATTTACAGATGATCAAACACAATTAGGTGCACCATCTGACTTTGAAATTACGATTCGTGAATTAGAAGCCAAAACTGGTGCTGGATTTATTGTTGCACTAACTGGTGCAATTATGACTATGCCAGGTTTACCTAAAAAACCAGCAGCATTAAATATGGATGTTACAGACGATGGACATGCCCAAGGCTTATTCTAACGATAAGCTATAACTTGTTATATGTTATTCATAATAAAGGTAGAACTGAACACTACACAATGTAGGTTCAGTTCTACCTTTTACTTTAATTCTTATTCAGAGCTTTGTAATTTCTGTTTTAAATTCTCTTGTTCTGCTTTATTAAACGTTGCTTTTGAAATTTTGTCTTCAACAAGCATTCGTTTTAACACATAGTGTTGACGGTCTAAACCTATTTGTAATTCGTCATTGGACTTTAACTGGCCATTTTCTTGATAGGGCGTGTATAAGTATGGACTTTGTAACAAACCTACAATGTAAGCTGATTCTGCCACAGTTAAATTATTTGAAGATTTACCAAATAAACTAAAAGACGCAGACGCTATACCAGTTATATTAGCACCGTGGCTATCTCTGCCAAATGGAACGATATTAAGATAGGTATACAAGATTTCTTGTTTACTTAATAGTTGTTCTGTGCGCATTGCCAGTACTAACTCATTCGCTTTTCTATTGTAAGTTTTTTGATTGGATAAGATTTGATTTTTTACTAATTGTTGGGTAATGGTACTTCCACCAGATGATATTTCTGTATTGAAAATATCTTGACCCACCGCACGTAATAATGCTTTAGGTAAAATACCATTATGTTTAAAATATAAACTATCTTCTGATGATGTTAAAGCTTTAATGACATTTTCATTGACATGAGCTGGGCCAACGATCAAAGTATTAGTTGTATTATTATATGCAGCTAACACAGAATCATTCTTAAAATCTAGTGCTTCACTACCAGGAAAATCAAGTAATTGTGTTTTTAATTCGTGGTCCGTCATATGTGATGCTTCTTTGGTAATATGATCAAAATAAATGACTGAGGCAGCTAATAAAATGATTGAAATTGAAGCCATGATAATAAAAGTACCTATAAACAAATACTTGAGTTTTTTATAAAGTTTTTCGAACTGTTCCATTTTATGAACATGATCATTATGTGTATTTACTTTATGATCTGTGTGACTCTGTTTCATTAGCTACCTCCTTATATTGTATACATTATAACATAGAATATTATTGACTTTTAAAATTGAGTTACTTATAATAAGATTCAATTCGATATTATTTTTGGATTAAAGGAGAAGTAGCTGATTAATAATCTTCAGAGAGATAGTGGTCGCTGTGAACTATCGTTTGTTATTGAGTGAATACACCTTGCTTGTTTACAAACATAATCCAACGTTTGAGTTAATGAACGTATCATTAATAAAGTTGATGGACTTAAAGTTTGGTGGTACCGTGCATATGCGCCCTTACATTTCGTAAGGGCGTATTTTTTTGGTTATAAAACTTAATTCAAAAATAATAAGATATTAATAGGAGGGTTTATCATGGCAAATGCATTAATTGAAGATTTACAATGGCGAGGTCTAATATACCAACAGACTGATGAATCAAATTTAGAAGCGTTATTAAATAAAGAGCAAGTATCATTATATTGTGGCGCTGACCCAACGGCTGATAGTCTACACATTGGTCATTTATTACCATTTTTAACGTTACGCCGTTTCCAAAATCATGGTCATCGACCAATAGTTTTACTTGGTGGTGGTACTGGAATGATTGGAGACCCGTCAGGTAAATCCGAAGAACGTGTTTTACAAACAGAAGAACAGGTGGAGCAAAACGTTGCTGGCATTGCACAACAAATGCACAAATTATTTGAATTTGAGACAGAAAAAGGTGCGCAACTCGTAAATAACAAAGATTGGTTAGGAAAGATTTCTTTAATCGACTTTTTAAGAGACTACGGTAAACATGTCGGCGTCAATTATATGTTAGCAAAAGATTCAATTCAATCACGCTTAGAAAATGGTATATCATTTACCGAATTCACATATACTATATTACAAGCCATTGATTTTGGTCATTTAAATCAAACTTACAACTGTAAAGTGCAAGTAGGGGGATCTGATCAATGGGGCAATATAACTAGTGGTATCGAATTAATGAGACGTATGTATGGTCAAACAGAAGCATATGGTTTAACAATTCCATTAGTTGTTAAATCTGATGGTAAAAAGTTTGGTAAATCTGAAGGAGGAGCTATTTGGTTAGACTCAGCTAAAACAAGTCCTTACGAGTTTTACCAATTTTGGATCAATACTTCAGATGATGATGTCATTAAGTTCTTAAAATACTTTACATTTTTAGAGCACTCTGAAATCGAACGTCTGGAGCAATCATTGCAAGAAGCACCGCATTTAAGAGAAGCACAAAAAGCCTTAGCTGAAAATGTGACAGCATTTATTCACGGTGAAGATGCATTAAATGATGCCATTCGTATTTCACAAGCATTATTCAGTGGCGATTTAAAATCTTTATCATCACAAGAATTAAAAGAAGGCTTTAAAGATGTGCCACAAGTAACATTGAGCCATGATACAACAAATATCGTAGAAGCTATTGTAGAAAGTGGTATTTCATCTTCAAAACGTCAAGCTCGTGAAGATGTTACGAATGGTGCCATTTATATAAATGGGGAACGTCAACAAGATGTAGGATATACATTTACAGCAGCAGATAAAATTGATAATGAATTCACTATTATTCGTCGAGGCAAAAAGAAATACTTTATGGTAAATTACAAATAAAATTTCTCTCTAACATATTATTTTATAGACATTAAATAAGGCTCAAACCTATATATAGGTTTGAGCCTGTTTATATTTATGGCATTAAACTACTGTCGCCACTTTGACTTGAATTGGACTCTTTTGAAGAATCTTTAGAAGTGTTAAGTTCTTTTAATGTAATATCTACAGTTTGTGTCTTACCTTTACGTTCGATGGTAATTGTTACTTCGTCTCCAGGTTTTTTATGTTGATATAAGTAAGATTTTAAATCAGTATCTTCTTTGACGTCTTGATCATCGATTTTAGTAATAATATCGCCTTCTTTTAGACCGTTATCTCCATCGACTTTTGCAACATAGACACCATCTTTACGATTGGTTTCTAATTCTTTTTTGTATTCTTCTGGAATATCACTTAAATTGAGCAAGCCAATACCAATTGATGGGCGTTCAACTTCTCCTTTTTCTACTAACTCTTTAATTGTTACTTTGACTTCATTACTTGGTATAGCAAAGCCAATACCTTCAACTTGTTCGCTAGCAATCTTCATTGAGTTAATTCCTACAAGATTACCGTTGATATCGACTAAGGCACCACCTGAATTACCTGGATTAATAGCGGCGTCTGTTTGTAGTACATTTACTTTGTTATTACCAGCAGAAGTTTGTGTATCAATTGTGCGTTCGCTTGCAGAAATGATACCTGACGTAACCGAATTAGCAAATTCTAGGCCAAGTGGGTTACCCATTGCGAATACACTATCACCTGTTTTTACTTTTGAGGAATTAGCGAATTTTATTGCTTTTGTGCCTTCAGTGTCATTGATTTTTAACACTGCGATATCTGTAAGTGCATCTTTACCTACTAATTTCGCATTAACTTGTTTGGAATTATGTAGTTGGACTTTGATATCACTGGCACCATCAATAACGTGATTATTAGTTACTATATATGCAGAACCATTACTTTTTTGATAAATAACCCCAGAACCTACACCAGCTTCTTGTGATTTAGATGATTTACCTTGTAACAAATCATTGAGGTTTTGTGCTTTCTGCATATTGATTACACCTACGATTGCTGGCGACACATTATTAATCATTTGATTAACAGAATTATATTTATCGCTTTTACCATCTAAGGTATTGCCACCTTTACTGTTAGATGTTTCTTCTACAGTTGCACCATCATGATTAGTAATTGTCCCATTAAAAATCTTTCCAATACCAAGGACTAATAAAGCGCCTAAAACACCAGCGATTAATGCTACTATAATTGTTTTGAACCATGGGAATTTTGGTTTTCTTGGCTGTATTTGTTGATAATTATAGTTATTATGTTCTGCTGATGAATTAGTTTGATTATTATTATTTTTTTGCTCATGACTGTTATAAAAATCTGACATATTTTACCTCCTGAATCATACACTATAACTATATTATGAAAGGTATATTGCTTTTTTTCTAGTATATTGCTATCGTACTTTAGACTGATTTAGATATTTTCTTGTTTGAAACATAACTAAGTGATAAAATCTATAAGGAAGTATAAGGCAAAAAGAGTAGGTGAAAGCATGTATAAATTTATTAGTTCAATTTTATATTGGATTATAGTGAAAATTAGTAAATCACTTGTTGTACAAGGTAAAGAACATATACCACAATTACATAGATATGTAGTCACTTGTACGCATGAAAGCTATAATGAAGTAATTATGTTAGGTATGTCTATTTACCCAAATCAAATTCATTATATGGCAAAAAAAGAATTATTTATAAATAAATGGTTTGGAAAGTTTTTAAAATCACTAAATGCATTTCCTGTAGATAGAGAAAATCCAGGACCAAGTACGTTAAAACGACCGATTAAACTATTAAAAGAAAATAAAACAGTAGGTATTTTTCCAACAGGACAACGTGCAGAGTTTACTGAAGACGCTCCCTTAAAGCGAGGTGCAGTGACAATTGCTATGATGGGTGGAGCACCTATATTACCAGCTGCTTATGTAGGACCTAAAAAAATTAAAGGGCTTATTACAGGTACAGCATATATTAAATTTGGTGAACCTATTGAAACGAAAAATTTACCTAAATCAATGAAACGTAATGAAAAATTAGAATATTTAACAAAAGAATTAGAAAATAGAACAAGACAATTACAAAATGAATTAAATGAATATGTAAACCAAAAGTAAGTTATAATTTTCATTAATAAAATTAAAATTATGAAGATGGTGCGATTTTGAATTTAATTGTGTTATTATGAAATTGTACAATTATGTATTAAATGCATCATGACCACGTGTTAAATTTGTACACGTGGTCTTTTTTGGGGAAAAGATAATTATAGAGGAATGAGGGGATTTTATGTACAATTTCTTCCAGCGTTTAGGTAGGTCGTTAATGTTACCTGTTGCTGTGTTACCGGCAGCTGCAATAATAACAGGTATAGGGAATGCGCTAGCGGCAATTGGCATCTTACCACATGTTGCCACATTTTTTACGAATGCAGGGTCGACGATACTTGAACAATTGGGTATTTTATTTGCGGTCGGTGTAGCATTAGGAATGGCTAAGAAAAATGATGGAGCAGTAGCTTTAGCAGCTGTCGTAGGTTTCTTTTTAACGACAGTCGTATTAAGTCCTGCCAAATTGGCACCATTATTAGGTGTTAAAGAAACGGGCGTTGATAAAGCGTTTGAGCAAATGAATAATGCGAATGTTTTTATAGGATTAATTGTAGGACTAGTTGCAGCATATGCTTATAATAAATTTAGCCAAACAGAATTACCTACAGCTTTATCGTTCTTTAGTGGTAAACGTTTGGTGCCAATTATGACAGCTTTCTTTAGTATTATTTTAGCTGTAGTGTTGTTGTTTGCATGGCCATATATTTATAATGCAATCGTAGCATTTGGTATGTGGATTATGGGCTTTGGTCCTACTGGTGCATTTATTTACGGCTTCTTTAATAGATTATTAATACCTACAGGACTACATCATGCTTTAAATTCAGTATTTTGGTTTGATCTAGCAGGTATCAATGATATGGCTAAGTTCCAAACGGGTGAAGGTGCAGTAAAAGGTGAAACAGGACGATATATGGCTGGTTTCTTCCCAGTTATGATGTTCGGTGTGCCTGCCGCTGCATTAGCTATGTACCATACTGCTGAAAGTAAGCAGAAAAAGCGTGTGTATGGCTTGATGTTCGCAGGGGCCATATCAGCGTTTTTTGTAGGTGTGACAGAACCAATTGAATTTTCATTTATGTTTGTTGCTCCGATATTATTTGTTATACATGCCTTTTTAACAGGACTGTCATTATTTATTGCAGCATTATTCCAATGGACTGCCGGCTTCACCTTTAGTGCAGGATTAATAGACTATGTTTTATCGTTAATTAATCCGAATGCTAATCAACCATGGATGTTGTTAGTACAAGGTATTGTATTTTTTGTTATTTATTATGTTGTCTTTAGAGTAGCAATTAAAGTATTGAAACTTAATACACCTGGTAGAGGAGATAATCTTTTAGCAGATCCAACGAGTGAAACAGATGCAAAGCAAGCAGATGAAAACACAAACTCAAATGACCGTAAATATAGTCAAACAGCTATACAAATAATTGAAGGACTTGGTGGTAAAGAAAATATTACTTCTTTAACAAACTGTGCAACACGTTTACGTATGGAACTAAATGATAATGATGTACTTGATGAATCTAAAATTAAAGCTGCAGGTGCAGTAGGTGTTACAAAAAGTGGAAAGCATAATGTACAAGTCATTATCGGTACTCATGTGCAGCAAGTCGCAGATGAAATTGAAATGAAGATGGAACAATAAATAGCATAATTTAAAGAAGAGCAAATGATTAAATTCATTTGCTCTTCTATGTATAAAATAGTAAAATTGTGTGGTATCAGAATTTTCTGAATTAGGAGAGTGAGTAAGATGAAATCAGTATTGTTTGATGTTGATGGCGTCTTTCTAAGTGAAGAAAGGTGCTTTGATGTTTCAGCGTTAACTGTATATGAAATATTAATGGATGACGCGTTTTTAGGTCTTGATCCATCAGTTGATTTTAAGACATTAACTGACGATGATATTCAAGACATAAGAAGTAAAATATTTGATAACGACAAGATTCTAGAAAAGTTGAAATCATTAGGACTTAATTCAAATTGGGATATGCTTTTTGTTGTAACTGCATTACATTTTATTGATGTCTGCAAACAGTTAACAAGTATACAATTAGCAGAAGTGCTAGATGATCAAAAATTTAACCAAACTACATTACAAAGTATTGGTTCTGCTGTTTCTGACGTCACACTAGATTATTCAGCACCACTCACATTTTTAGATAAGGTGCAACCAGGAAAAGATTTTATTTATCAAGCATTAATAGAACATGCTGCTACTACTTTACATACGTCTAAAACTGCTTTATTTGAATTAAAAAGTGCGTTTTGGACATTAGCACAAGAAGTCTATCAAGAATGGTATCTCGGTTATAAGTTATTTGCTGAAGTTGAACAAAAAACTAATCGTACGGACTACAAGCAAGGGTATATTTATAATGAAGTCGTTTTACGCCCTCTCGATGAGATTAAAACATTATTAGAGGATTTAAAAACGGCGGGCTATCAAATTGCAATTGCTACAGGACGTCCACGCACTGAAACTATCGTTCCCTTTGAAACAATTCACATAAAAGAATTATTTGATGATGAACATATTGTAACTGCGAGTGAAGTACTAATCGCAGAAGATTTATATCCAGAATTAAAACCATTAGGTAAACCCAATCCATTTAGTTATTTAGCAACACTAGAAGGTAACGATCAATCTAAATATCAACATTATGCTTCTAATCAAGAGAATCGCGTAAATAAAGATGATGTTTATATAGTAGGGGATTCCTTGGCAGATTTACTGAGTGCTAAAAAAATTGGCGCGACATTTATTGGGCCACTTACAGGGTTGAAAGGCCAAAATGCACGTGAAGAGTTAGAAGCTTATGAAGCGGATTATATTATTAACCATGTAGGTGAAGTTAGAAATATTTTATTATAAAGTGTAAATATAAGTACGAACTTTATAGTGATAGTGTGAATATAAACTCAAGAAAAATGACCCTTCATTAATTATATGAAGGGTCTTATTTTACTTTCAAAAGTATACTGATTTTGTAATGTGCTGTCGCCCAGGGGAATAGTAAATGTAAGGGTCTACAGTCTGGAACTATACATCAGACAAGTATGCAAAGTCTAAATCTTTAGCATTCAAATATAAAGAGGACCAATCCAGATTAAGGATTAGTCCTCTTATTTTGAGAATGCGTATTTATGTCACAGTCTTTTTAGTGGAATAACTTATTTAAATAGTTTTTTGATTACCGAAATATAATGATTAAATAGAATAATTAGTGCTGTGTTGCAAATCTAATTGTACGTTACGGATTAAATTAAATCCTTCAATTTGGTATAAATCATTAATTATTTCTTCATTGACTGGATGGTCTACTGATAAAATCATTAAAGCATTTCCACCTTGGTTTGTACGGCCTAAATGCATTGAAGCAATATTTATGCCATATTCACCTAGAATTTGACCAGTTTTACCGACAATACCTGGACGGTCTGTGTGATTAACAATTAATTGATTTTTTTCAGGTTTAAAGTCGACAGGATAGTCGTTAATTCTAACTATGCGTGGGCCATAACCATTTAACACTGTGGCACCAATTTTTATTTGAGTATCATTATTAGTTAAAGTTAATTCTATATAGTTACTAAAGCCATGACGTTTGGTATTTTTTTCTATATTATATGAGACACCTTGTTCATTTAATAAAACAAGAGCATTGATTAAGTTAACACGTTCTGCTAAGTCTTGACTTAATACTGAACTTACTAAAGTACGCGTGATTAGACTAGTATCATCTAAAGCTATATCACCTTCATATTTAATGTGTAATTCACGTGGAGCTTTATCTAATAATTGAATACCAACTTCTCCAGTTAATTTACTTAATTCAATAAATGGTTTTACTTCTTCATGTGTTTCATCAAATGTCATGCGTGGTGCATTTACAGCATGTAAGACATTACCATTTTCAAAAATATCAATAATTTCATTAGCTACTGATACTGCAACTTTTTCTTGCGCTTCGACTGTTGAAGCACCTAAATGAGGTGTAACAATAACTTTATCATGATTTGCGAAAGGTGACTCTGTAGCAGGTTCTGTTTCAAATACGTCTAGTGCTGCACTTTGAATTTGATCATTATTTAGTGCATCTAATAAAGCTGCTTCATCAATGATACCACCACGAGCAACATTGATAATTTGTAAATTCGGCTTAGCTTTATCAAAGAATGCTTTACCAACGATACCTTTTGTTTTAGGCGTAAGTGGAGTATGCACCGTAACAAAATCGGCTTGTTCGGCTATTTCATCAACAGAAGCACGCGTAACTTCTAACTCTTTAGCTTTTTCTTCAGATAAGTATGGATCAAAAGCTAAAATTTTCATACCAAAGCTTTGAGCACGTTTGGCCACACCTATTCCTATTCTACCAGCACCTATAACACCTAAAGTTTTTGTGTATAATTCTGTACCGCGATACGCTTTACGATCCCATTTACCTTCTTGCAATGATTTATGAGCTTGAGGGATATTTCTAGCCATTGATAAAATCATTGCCATGGAATGTTCAGTAGCTGAGATAGTATTACCATCAGGAGCATTGATTACAATAATCCCATTTTTTGTTGCAGCATCAATATCTATGTTATCTACACCGACACCTGCACGTGCAATAACTTTTAAATTTTTGGCAGCTTCAATTACTTGTGCATTGACTTGAGTCTGACTACGTACAATTAAAGCTTCATAATTTCCAATTTCATCTATTAACTGTGCTTCAGTTAAATCTGTTGCAGTAGTTAAATCAAAATTAGAGTGTTCATGTAAACTAGCTAAACCTTCTGGTGAGATTGGATCAGATACTAAAATTTTATACATATGCTTTTACTACCTCCATATATTGTGTTAATGCTTTACCAATTAATGATGTATTTCTATATTCAGAAATGATAATTTCTAATGCAGAGACAACTTGTAAAATATCGAAAGGTGAAATTTTACCCATGTGACCGATACGTAATATTTGTCCTTTTAAATGGCCTTGTCCGCCTGCAATAGTAATTGAGAAACGAGATTTCAATTCATTTTTAATATATGCTAATTCATCTTTGCTTTGTGGTACAAAAGCTGTGACAGTAGGGGAAGCATATTGATCTTCTACTAGTAAGTCTAAATCTAATGCCTTAAGCGCACTTCTTAAACCGTCTCTAATGGCATAATGACGAGCAATTACATTATCAAAGCCTTCTTGTTCAACAAGTTGTGCATATGCGTTAACGCCTCTGAATAATGCAACATTAGGTGTGAAAGGTGTGGAGTTATCGGCCAAAGATTTCAAATACTTATTAAAGTCTAAATAAAATCTAGGTGTTGTCACTTCACTGAATCGTTGTTTTGCTCTGTTATTATATGCAACAAATGCTAGTCCCGGAGGTAACATTATGGCTTTTTGACTACCTGATATTAAGACGTCGATATTGTCACGAGCAATATTAGCATCAACAGCACCAATACAACTGACACCATCAACAATGTAATAAATGTTCTCGTCAAATGATTTAAGTGCTGCGCCCAGTTCACCGACTGGATGTAATACCGCGGTAGATGTTTCACAGTATTGACAATAAACAGCAGTAATATCGACGTTTAGTTCTGTTATGAAATCGATGAATGCAGGAACATCAACAGCCTGTCCCCATTCAACATCAAAGATATGTACGTTTTGGTAATATGTTTCGGCAATTTGTTTAAAGCGGTTGCCAAATGCACCAGAAACAATAATAACGATGTGATCATCAGGATTAGCAATATTTAACATACTTGCCTCTAATGAACTCGTTCCGCTTGATGTTAAAATCATCACTTCGTTCTCTGTGCCAAAAACAGGTTTGATTGCTTGAAATGCTTCTTGTGCAATTGCTTCGAAATCACTTGATCGGTGACCGACCATTGGTTCTTGTGTTGCATGTAGTATTTCATCAGGTACAGGTGTAGGACCTGGTGTTAGTAACAATGGATGATATTGTTTCATTTCAAATTCCCCCAATACTCAAGATTTTTCAAGTTTAGCAAATTTTCAGACAATATAAAAGTGCAAAAGTGAACATTAATAGAAAAGAACCCCTAAAAAAGAGGGTTTGAAAGGGGTTACATTGTGATGGTTTACACGTTTGTGAAATTAAAAATATTTTTTTATTTTATTTGACGGAACATTCTATTTTCACAGCAACGTTCCCTCGTATTGAGTTTGAAATCATACAATTATTGTCTGCAATCTTTAGTAATTTCGATAATTTATTGTTCAACATTTCTTTTTCTGAATCATCAATATCAATAATAGGATAATGTGTAATTGTATCCATTTTGAATTTTCCTTGTTCGAAAATGGCAGTGCCTATTGATTCTTGAGTTATGGCGATTTGATGAAAACCGGAACGTTCTAATACAGCAGCCAAAGAAATGATATAACAAGATGAAGCTGCAGAAACTAGTAATTCGTCAGGATTAGTACCTGTTCCATTACCACCTAATCCAGCTGGAATAGAGATAGGGGCATTGATGACATCTCCCTCAGTATTACCAACTGATTCTCTTCCGCCTTCCCAAGTAGTAGTGACTTTAAAATCATGTTTAACCATATTGATGTTACCTCCATAAAAGATATGATATTTTTAGTGTAGGCGATAAATGAATAGAAAGAAAGAGGAGTGACTTGAAACATGGGTTCTAATGAATGTTTAGTAATTGCCCATCGTGGTTTGGCGGCAACTTATCCTGAAAACACTTTAAAAGGCATTGAAGCAGCGTTGCAATTAAATATCGATTTTTTAGAAATAGATGTACATAAAACGAAAGACAATGAGTTGGTAGTGATCCATGATGATACAATTGATCGTACTTCTAATGGTAGTGGTCGAATACAAGATTATACATTAGCGGAGTTAAAAAAGTATGATTTTGGAAGTTGGAAAGGGGAGGAATTTGCAGGTTTAACTATTCCAACGTTGACGGAAGTTTTAGATATGGTTGTGCAATATAATCAAAAGTTACTTATTGAAGTGAAAAAGCCTAAACAATATCCCGGCATAGAGGATTTGTTAATATCAATGTTAACAGAACACAAAATAGCTACAGAAGATGTAGTAATTCAGTCTTTCGATAAAAAAAGTATGAAGTATATTGCCTCACTTACAATAGGACATCAATTAGGTGTGTTGTTAAGTAGAAAAAGATACTGGTATCAAAAACCTGACTTCAAGGCACTGGCCGAATATGCTACTTTTGCAAACCCAGACTTTAAGTTGGCAACTGCAGAATTTGTGCAACAAGCACATGAACATAAGCTTTTAGTTGCTCCATACACTGTGAATGACTTAACAACTAAAGACCAACTATTAACTGCAGGTGTTGACGGTATTATTTCTGACGCACCAAATATGCTATTCAATATCGAGTAATTTGATATTGAATAGCATATTTTTGTGATATTAATGTTAGTTACATCATTATTAGTCTAGTGTAACCAATTTCGTTTGAGTAACCCCATAACGTAACAGTCACTATATTGACCGCGAGTATAAAAATGTTCTTTTAAAGTACCTTCAATTTCAAAATTTTGACTGCTATAGATATGTACCGCTTTATCATTGGTAGTATCAACGAATAAATATATTTTGTTTAAGTTTAATACTAAAAATGCATAATCAATAGCCATCTTAAACGCGGATTTTGCATAACCTTTACCATTGTATTGTGGATCTACTATGATTTGAATCTCACATGTACGATGTATAAAGTTAATTTCTACAAGTTCGACAACCCCGATGCGTTTAGAATCTTCTTCGATAATGAAACGACGTTCGGATTCATCTAAAATATGTTTTTGATACAAAGATTGTAATTCACTTAAAGATTGATAGGGTTCTTCAAACCAATAAGACATAATAGAATATTCATTGTTTAAATGATGGACAAATTTTAAATCAGTAGCTTCTAATGCTCGGATAATCATTTTCCCACTCCTTTCCTATATTTTATATAAAATTGGAAATAAAGTAAAAAAAACCAAGAAGTCTACTAAGAGATCTTCTTGGTTTAGTAACAATAAAGCTATTATCTTGAGTAGTACTCAACGATAAGTTGTTCATTGATTTCAGCTGGTAATTCACTACGCTCAGGGATACGAACAAATTTACCTTGTAAGTTATCAGCGTCGAATTCTAAATAATCTGGTACGAAGTTATTAATTTCTACAGATTCAGCGATAATATCTAATTTTTGAGATTTTTCACGAATTGAAATTTCTTGACCAGGTTTTAAAGTGTATGAAGGGATGTCAACACGTTTGCCATCTACTTCAACGTGACCGTGGTTAACTAATTGACGTGCTTGACGACGAGTACGAGCTAAACCTAAGCTATAAACAACAGCATCTAAACGAGCTGCTAATAATTGCATGAAGTTTTCACCGTGTACACCGTGTTGGTTACCAGCAATTTCGAAAGTATTACGGAATTGTCTTTCAGTCATGCCATATAAGTAACGTAATTTTTGTTTCTCACGTAATTGTAAACCATATTCTGATAATTTTTTACGTTGGTTAGGACCATGTTGTCCTGGTGCGTAAGGACGTTTTTCTAATTCTTTACCAGTACCACTTAAAGAGATACCTAAACGACGAGATTTTTTCCAGTTTGAACCTCTGAATCGAGCCATAATAAGACTCCTCCTTTTTCTTTTTTGTAGTTATGAAAAAACAAAAAAGAGTGTTACATGCTTATTTGGATATATTATTTTATGTGTCTTCACCTCATAGCGCTGGTTACGCGACACGTCCTCGTTGGGAATAACATAGAGCCAACTAATATGTAACTGCTACTTTCGTTTATTCACACAAAGTTCATTGTAACATCATATTACGAAGTGTCAATACTTTCTTCTCAGAAATTGAAAGTAATTGATTAGTTTAGTTGTTCTTCTATAATTTTAACCATTTCTTCAAGTCCGATTTTATCATCAGCAGTAAAACGATTATGAATTGGTGCATCTATATCAAGCACACCAATAACTTTCCCATTTTGATGTATAGGTACAACGATTTCAGATTTACTGTTTGCATCACAGGCAATATGACCTGGGAAGGCATTTACATCTGCTACTACTTGTGTTTGATTTTCAGCAACGGCTGTACCACAAACACCACTTCCAACCGCTATATGTACACATGCCGGATGGCCTTGAAATGGTCCTAAAATCAATTCACCTTGCTCCATTAAGTAAAAACCTACCCAATTGACTTGATCTAAATTATCATTGATTAATGCAGAGGCATTGCTTAAGATAGCAATTAAGTTATGCTCATCTTCAATTAACGATTTAAGTTGTTTTTGAGCCATATTGTAATTTGTTTGTTTTATTTCTACCATATTTTATAAACCTCGCTTCAAATATTGTGAATAATATAATGACAAATGGTATAGTAAGTAATTAAAAGATTCAAGTGCTTGAACTTGGAATAATGTGTTTTTTGGTAGGTAAGTTGAAAAATGTAAAATTAATCTGCAAATTTAACTGATTTCTATTTTAATGTCAAACCAAATTACGTTATAATTGAAATGATAAAATAGGAGGAGAAAATATATGGCACTATATATTATTTTAGCAATTATTGTCATTATACTGATAATAATCGGTGTATTATTCTATATGCGTTCAAATAAAAGCCACATCATTGAAAAAGCTGAAGAACGAAAATTAAAAGTAGAGCAATTACCTTATAATGAGAGTTTATCAAAACTATCAGATTTAAAATTAACAGGTGAAACAAAAAGTACATATGACGACTTAAAGGCATCATCACAACAAAGTAATAACCAATACCTCGCACCAGTAGATGAGAAAATTCATAATGCTGAAGGCTTACTTGGCAAATTTAAATTTGCTCAAGCTCAATCAGAAATTGATGAGGCACATGAGTTAATGGATCAATATGAGCAAAATTATGAAAAAACTAATACGCAAGTAGATGAAATTGTAAACATACATAAGAAAAGTGATAAATTGTATGAAGAATGCAAGAATGATTATCGTGAAATGAAACGAGATGTACTTGCGAATAGACATCAATTTGGCGAGGCTGCAACACCTTTAGAAAATGAAATCGAGTCGTTTGAACCTGAAATGCAAACGTATGAGACGATGAAAGAAGAAGGTAATTATAACCAAGCATATCAACATATCAATACATTACATGAAGATATGAACTTCTTGAAAAAGGATATGTCAGAAATTCCTGATTTAATTCGTGAAGCACAAAAAGAATTACCGGGACAATTCCAAGATTTGAAATATGGCTGTAGAGATTTAAAAGTTGAAGGTTATGATTTAGATCATGTTAAAATCGATAGTTCTTTACAAACATTGAAAACGGAATTAAGTTTTGTTGAGCCAATGATTAGTCGTTTAGAGCTAGATGAAGCTAATGAAAAATTAATCAGTATTAATGATCGTTTAGATGAAATGTATGATTTGATTGAACATGAAGTGAAAGCAAAAAATACAGTTGAAGAAACAAAAGAAACGATTACTGATAATTTATTCAGAGCGAAAGATATGAACTATACGATTCAAACTGAAATTGATTATGTGCGTGAAAACTACTATATCAATGAAAGTGATGTTCAAAACATAAGACAATTTGAAAATGAAATCCAAAATTTAATTACAGTATATGATGATATTTTACGTGAAACTTCAAAATCAGCAGTTCGATATAGTGAAGTTGAAGACAATTTGAAATATATTGAAGAACACGTAACTGTTATTAATGACAAACAAGAGAAACTACAAAATCATTTAATTCAACTACGAGAAGATGAAGCGGAAGCAGAAGATAATATCCTTCGTATACAAAGCAAAAAAGAAGAAGTTTATAGAAAATTATTAGCTTCCAACTTGCCAAGTGTACCAGAACGCTTCATTATTATGAAAAATGAAATTGACAATGAAGTTCGTGAAGTAAATGATAAATTTGAATCACGACCAATTCACGTCAAACACTTGAAAGACAAAGTGTCTAAAGTAGTATTACAAATGAACAAATTTGAAGATGAAGCTACTGATGTGCTAGTAAACGCAGTATATGCAGAAAGACTTATTCAATATGGTAATCGTTATAGAAAAGATTATTCTAACGTTGATAAAAGCTTAAATGAAGCAGAACGTTTATTTAAAAACAATAGATATAAACGCTCAATCGAAATTGCTGAGCAAGCACTAGAAAGTGTTGAGCCGGGAATTACACAACAAATTGAAGATAATGTTACTAAAGAAAGTGTTTAATCGTTAGTTAAACATTAGCTAACAATTTAGTTGTAAAACCGCCAAAAAATATGCTGTTTGATATTGTATAGAACTAAGGTGAGAGTGAGATATGACCTCAAATTAAAATTATTTGAGGTCATTCTTACTCTCATCTTTCATTTTTGTCAAAAAATAGTATAATGCTTTAGTAGATTATAATACGAAATGCACTATTAATAATTAAGTCATTGATATATCTAACATGTATATGAAATATGAAGGAAACTAAAGGAGTGTCAAAATGATTTACCTAGATAACGCGGCGACTACTAAACCTAACCAAGATGTGTTAGATACATTTGTGAAGGTGAATCAAAGCTTATATTTTAACCCTAATAGTCCTCATAAAGCAGGATTACAAGCAGAACAACTATTACAACAAACGAAACGTGAAATAAAGGAGTTATTGCAGTTAAATAATGCTTTTGAAGTGTTGTTTACTAGTGGTGCGACAGAATCAAATAATATTGCATTACAAGGTATTGCACGTAAGAAAAAAGCGTTTGCTCCAGAAATTATTACCTCAGTACTTGAACATCCATCAGTATTAGAAGTTGTCAGAGCTTTAGCAGACGAAGGTTTTTGTGTGAAGTATGTAAACATTACTGCTGAAGGGCAAGTAGATGTAAACCATTTAGCTTCAATGATGTCTGATAGGGTTGGTTTGGTTACATGTATGCACGTAAATAATATCATGGGACAAATACAACCCATCCCAGAAATTGCAGAAATAGTGTCACAGTATCCAAAGGCACATTTTCATGTTGATGCAGTGCAAGCAATTGGTAAAATACCATTATATTTTAATCAAGTAGATAGTATGAGCCTGAGTGGTCATAAATTTAATGGTTTGAAAGGCCAAGGAGTACTATTTGTTAGAAATATACATCAACTCGCTCCAATAATGTATGGTGGCGGACAAGAATTCGGTATTCGTAGTGGTACAGTCAATCTACCAACGAATATTGCCATAGTAAAAGCAATGAAATCAGCTGTATTAAATCAAGCATCAACATTTAATATGCTACAAACATTAAAAACACAATTGATTTCATTTATAGAAGAGTTTCAAGGTGTTTATTTGAATTCTCCGGAAGGTAGTTCTCCTCACATAATTAATATTGCTTTCCCGGGAGTTAAAGGAGAAGTATTGGTTAATGCCTTTTCCAAGTATGATGTTATGTTGTCGACGACGAGTGCATGTTCGTCCAAAAAAGCGAGCTTAAATGAAGTATTACTAGCTATGGGAATAACTGAAAAACGAATTGAAGGTAGTATCCGTCTTTCATTAGGCAGTCATACGACAGTTGAAGATATTGAAGATTTTAAAGCGCAATTTATAAAAGTGTATGAAGAAGTTAAGGAGTTGTTAAAATGATATACGATCATATTTTAGTAAGGTATGGTGAGTTAACGTTAAAGGGTGCCAACCGCAAAGTATTTGTAAGTCAATTACGCAGTAATGTGAAACGTGCCTTAATGCCGTTACAGGGTTATAAAGTCAAAGCAAATAGAGATAGAATGTATATTGAATTAGATGACAATGCTGAGATAGAAGAAATTATGGAACGATTGAGCCATGTGTTTGGCATCCATTCAATAAGTCCAGTACTGAAAATAGATAAAACAATAGAAGCTATTAATGCGCAAGCGATTCAATTTGCCCAAAGTTATAATGCCGGTGAAACATTTAAAATTGACGTAAAACGTTCGGATAAACAATTTCCGTATGATACGTATCAATTACAAAAGGAAGTAGGCGGAGCTGTACTTAAAAATAATGAACAGGTTGTAGTAAATGTTAAAAATCCTGATCATGTTATTAAAGTAGAAGTGCGATTAGATGCAGTATATGTTTATGATCGTACAATATATGGTGCAGGTGGTTTGCCAGTTGGAACAGGTGGCAAAACGCTACTTATGTTATCTGGTGGGATTGATTCACCTGTTGCAGGAATGGAAGTTATGCGCCGTGGCGTAACTATCGAAGCTATTCATTTTCATAGTCCACCATTCACGAGTGAAAAAGCAAAAGAAAAAGTTATTGAATTAACGCGTATTTTGTCACAACATGTTGGTCCAATTAAATTGCATATCGTGCCATTTACGGAATTACAAAAACAAGTAAATAAAGTAGTAAATGAACGCTATACAATGACATCAACACGTAGAATGATGATGCAAGTTGGGGATAAATTAGCGCATAAAATTGGAGCGCATGCTATTGTTAATGGTGAAAATCTAGGACAAGTGGCAAGTCAGACGCTAAAAAGTATGTATGCTATCAACCATGTAACTTCTACTCCGATACTAAGACCATTATTAACATTAGATAAAGAAGAAATTGTAACTAAAGCTAAAACAATCGGTACATTTGATATTTCAATACAACCATTTGAAGATTGCTGTACTATTTTCACACCCAAAAATCCAATTACCGAACCGGATTTAGAAAAAGTTGTGAATTATGAAAGTGCATATGATTTCACAGATATGATAGATCGCGCTGTTGATAATATTGAAACGTTGACAATCACTAAAGATTATCAAAGTGAAAAAGATAAAGCTGCGAGTGAATTAGCAGATGAATTGTTTTAAATAATACATTGAAATACGACTAGATAAAAAGGGGTTAAAACAATGGTGGAATGGGATATATCACTTATACTGATAATTATTTTACTAGGATTTTTAGCGGCATTTATTGACGCAGTAGTTGGGGGAGGAGGTTTAATATCAATTCCAGCTTTATTAGCAATTGGTATGCCTCCAGCTGTTGCTTTAGGAACGAATAAATTAGCGAGTGTTTTTGGTTCAGCAACGAGTGCTTTTAGATTTTTGCGTTCAGGTAAAGTAGATTTGGCAGTAGTTGCAAAGCTATTTCCATTTGTTTTTATCTTTTCGATTATTGGCGCTAGCCTCGCTACATTTTTGCCTGCTGAATTATTGAAGCCTATTGTGATTGTAGTTTTAACAATAGTTATGATTTATACTTTGATAAAAAAAGATTGGGGTAGTATACGCACGTATAGTAAATTAACAGTGCCGAAAGCGATTATATTTACAGCCTTTATGAGTTTAATCGGTTTTTATGATGGCTTTTTAGGTGGCGGAACTGGCTCGTTTATGCTATTTGTATTATTGATGTTTGGTTTTGATTTTTTAAGCGCAGCTGGCAATGCTAAAGTATTAAATTTTGGTTCTAATTTAGGTGCGTTAGTATTATTTATTAGCTTAGGTCATGTAGATTATTTTTATGGTTTTATCATGGCAGCTAGTATGATTGTTGGTTCTTATATTGGTGCTATGTTTGCGATTAAAAAAGGTGTTGGGTATGTTAAGGTGTTATTTGTTAGTGTCACTGCTATTTTAATTGTGAAAAGTGCTTATGACTATTTTCAAAATATTTTATAACAATCAAGTAATATAGAGGTTGTAGTATAAATTTACATTATTCTATCTGGCAAATACTGTAAATTTAACACTACCTCTATTTTTTGTGTTTTATTTATTATAGTATTGATAACAAGAAAGTATTTATAGCAATAAATTTTAAATGGAATGGAGTGTGGAAGATGTCCAAAAAAAGAATAGTTGCGATAATTTTAGCAGCAGTTATCGTTATAGGCGGTATTGTGATGAGCTCAATAGCAGCTGTAGTTGGATCATTTGTATCTGATTCAGCAGACATGAACTTAATGTCTGAAGAAGTAGAATCAGAAGGTGATAGTGCTAAACGTATTGCTCATTTAACATTGAATGGTCAAATTATGGAAGGTTCAGGTGGTGGCCTGTTTTCTGGTGAAGAGGGCTATAATCATGATTTGTTTTTAAAAGAGCTAGATTCAGTAAAAGAGGATAATACGGTTAAAGGTGTATTATTAACTGTGAATACACCGGGTGGTGGCACATATCCTAGTGATGAAATTTATAAAAAAATTCAACAACTAAAGCAAAGTGGTAAAAAGGTATACGTACATATGGAAAGTATGGCTGCTTCAGGGGGCTACTATATCTCGGCACCAGCTGACAAAATATATGCTGGACCTCAAACGATGACGGGATCTATAGGTGTTATAATGTCTAATATTGATTATTCTGAGTTACAAGAGAATTTAGGCATTAAAGAAAATGTTATTAAATCAGGTGCACACAAAGATATTATGAGTGGTTCTCGTGAGATGACGGATGAAGAGAAAGATATTATGCAATCCATGTTAGATGATAGTTTCGATCGTTTTGTCAATATAGTAAAAGACGGTAGAAACATGTCAGAGGAGAAAGTCCGTAAACTTGCAGATGGACGTTTATATAGTGCACAACAAGCAGAAAAAAATGGTTTGATTGACGACATAGCGTACGAAGATGAAACGATTAAAGCATTGAAAAAGGATATCAAAGCTAAAGATGCAGAAGTATTTAAATATAATGGACAGTCAGGTGTCTTTGGTTCTTTATATAGTGCTAAGACAGCAGCATCACAATTAAGTAATCAACTCGAAGATGTTAAAGCTATATTTACGAATAATACAGATGCTCGTCCAATGTACTTGTATGAAGGGTAGGTGATAAGTAATGATGAATGACGACTCAAACTACAACAGACAATATAATGAGGATGAAACAACAGCTCGCCCAACTATGAATAATGAAAACAATGACAATACACCAAAGACTGATGATTTAGTGCATAAACAAATAATGAAGGTGATATATGCGGGATTTGGCATACGTTTTGTCAGCTTTATAATTGATTTACTTATCTTATTTGGTATTCATAGTTTATTATTAAAACCTATATTTGCCTTTACACAAATTGATAAACAGAAATTATGGATTGATTATTTTAGTGTAGCTCATTTATTGGACGCCTTAATATTTTATTTATACTTTGTGTTAATGACGAAATTCTTCAGACAAACGTTGGGTAAAATGATTTGTAATATTCGGGTAGAACGTGATGATAGATTAGCGTTAACATGGAAAGATGTGCTATTTCGTGAATGGATAGGTCGCATCATTAGTGGTACTTTCGGTAACTTACCTTATTTAGTTACCTTGTTCACAGTGAAGCATAAAGGAATACACGATTACTTTGCAGATACTGTTGTTATACGTAATAAATATGCATATTTATATTACAAAAAGTAAATATAGTGATTTTGCTAAGATGTAATATTTTATTTCTAACAGCTAAACCGTTATAATTTCTATGGAACCATATATTTAGGAGGGTCAACAATGACACAAATAACTTTTAAACAAGAGCCAGTGACATTACTAGGCGAACAAGTTAAAGAAGGACAAGAAGCACCAGACTTTACAGTGTTAGATAATTCAACGGCTGAAGTTACATTATCGACATATGAAGGTCAAAAGAAATTAATAAGTGTTGTACCATCAATTGATACTGGCGTGTGCGATCAACAAACACGTAAATTTAATGAAGAAGCAAGTCAAGAAGACGGTGTTGTGTTAACTATCTCAGCAGACTTACCATTTGCACAAAAAAGATGGTGCGCTTCAAATGGTTTAGATAATGTTATTACACTAAGTGACCATAAAGATTTATCATTTGGTAAAAACTATGGTGTTGTTATGGAAGGTTTACGTTTATTAGCACGTTCAGTTTTTGTTTTAGATAAAAATGATAAAGTAATATATACAGAAATAGTATCAGAAGGCACTGATTTCCCAGATTTTGAAAAAGCCTTAGAAGCATATAGAAGTATTTAATTTTAGTAAAATAAATATATTGGTAATGTCATCATACTACAAACAGTATCGTTGACATTGTAAATGAAACTGTTCATAATAATTTGGTGATTTAAGATAAAAATGTATCTTATTGAAAAAAATTATGAACAGTTTTTTTAGAAAGGATTATTATCATGACTCAAGAAAAAACAGTTATGGAACGTTTATTCCAAACGCTAGATGAAAAAGCAAAAGCTTTCAATGAAGAGAATGGGCAAAGTTTTATTGAAAACTTGGGTCTAGCAATGGAGCATGTATATAAAAATGAGCGAGAATTATTAGAGCAAGCGACTTTACAAGATAGAAGAAAAGCATTTCAATTTGCATATTTAAGTCTTTTGCAAAATGAAGAAATTCAAGCAAATCATCAAATTACACCAGATTCAATAGGCTTAATATTAGGTTTTTTAGTGAAACAATTTATGGCCAATCAAACAGAATTGCATATTGCTGATATTGCTAGTGGCGCAGGCCATTTAAGTGCTTCAGTACATGAAGTAATGACTGATGTTACACTCATGCATCACTTAGTAGAAGTTGACCCAGTACTATCAAGAGTGAGCGTACATTTAGCAAACTTTTTAGAGATTCCTTTTGATGTATATCCACAAGATGCCATAATGCCGCTAGCATTTGAAGAAGCGGATGTCATAATTGGAGATTTACCAATAGGTTATTATCCTGTTGATGAACGTAGTCATGAAATGAGTTTAGGGTTTGAAGAAGGCCATAGTTATTCTCATCATTTATTAATAGAACAAGCGATTACAGCATTAAAACCATCAGGCTATGCATTTTTAATTGTGCCAAGTAATCTGTTCGAAGGGGATAATGTAAAACAGTTACAAAACTATATTGCTACAGAAACCGAAATGCAAGCATTTTTAAATTTACCCGCAACGTTATTTAAAAATGAAAAAGCTAGAAAATCTATATTAATTGTGCAGAAAAAAGAAGTGAATGTAACAAAACCTGTAGAAGTCTTGCTAGCAAATATTCCTGACTTTAAAAATCCACAGCAATTCCAAGGGTTTTTAGCTGACTTAAATACTTGGATGACAGAGAATCACCCAGAAATTTAAACTGTATTACTCTTGAATTTAAACTGTATTAATGGTTAAATAGATAAGGATAAACTTATATTGAAAATGGAGGCCAAAGCTTATGTCAAAATTAATTTTGGCGATTAACGCTGGTAGTTCATCTTTGAAATTTCAACTTATTGAAATGCCTGAAGAAAAAATAATTACTAAAGGTTTAATCGAAAGAATAGGATTAAAAGACTCAGTCTTTACTATAGAAGTAAATGGCGAGAAAATTAAAGAAGTAACGGATATTGCAAACCATGAAGATGCAGTAAATATTATGTTAGATAGTTTTAAACATCACGGTATTATTGATAGTATTTATGATATACAAGGAACTGGACACCGTGTTGTACATGGTGGCGAGACGTTCCCAACATCAGTATATGTTACGGATGAAGTTGAATCACAAATAGAAGCATTAAGTGAATTAGCACCACTACACAACCCTGCAAACTTAATGGGGATTCGTGCTTTCCGTAAATTATTACCTGGAATTCCACACGTAGCAGTGTTTGATACTTCATTCCATCAAACGATGCCAGAAAAATCATATCTGTATAGTTTGCCTTATCAATATTATGAAGATTATGGAATCCGTAAGTATGGTTTCCATGGAACAAGTCATAAATATGTTTCTCAACGTGCAGCTGAAATCTTAGGTAAGCCAATAGAAGAATTACGTATTATTTCTTGTCATATTGGTAATGGTGCATCTATAGCAGCAATTGATGGAGGAGAATCTGTTGATACATCAATGGGCTTCACACCTTTAGCAGGTGTAACAATGGGCACACGTTCAGGTAATATTGATCCAGCATTAATACCATTTTTAATGGAAAAAACAAGCAAAACAGCAGAAGAAGTATTAAATACATTAAATAAAGAATCTGGTTTACTAGGTATCTCAGGTACATCAAGTGATTTAAGAGATATTATAGAAGACAGTAAAGAAGGTAAAGAACGTGCGCAACTTGCATTAGATGTCTTTGCGTCACGTATTCACAAATATATTGGTTCTTATGCTACACGTATGCATGGCGTTGATGTTATCGTCTTCACTGCAGGTGTCGGTGAGAACTCTGATCCAGTACGCGCTAAAGTACTTGAAGGATTAGAATTTATGGGTGTTTATTGGGATGCTAAGAAAAATGAATCTATCCATGGCGAAGAAGGATTTATAAACTATCCACATTCACCAGTTAAAGTAATTGTTATTCCAACGAACGAAGAAGTAATGATTGCACGTGATGTTATTGAATTTGGTAATGTTGATTAATAAAAATAATTAAAAGAGATAGGGATATAACTCCCTATACTCAAAAAAGAGGGCTAATCTTTAATAAGGATTAGTCCTCTTTATATTTAAAAGTATTCGATTTTGACCGTGCATGCTTGCCTGGGGTATGGTTCGAGCCTGTAGTCTCTCACTCATACTAGTCCACGGGCGTCAGCACGTTACAAAATCGGGACAATTATCTTTTATAGTCAATGCTATTTTACGACTATGACACTTTTTTACATTGATGTACAACATAACAAAATAAATGCTAGTTATAGTAAGTATATTGTCTATTTTATGGCAATACTTCAAAAGCAATAATTTGTGTTTGTTGTTCTTTGTTAAAGTTATTATCTGCAACAAGAACAAGTGTGTCATGACCATTTGGCAACTTTTTGCCGAATGTAATACCTTCAACATTATCTATATGCTTAAGATCAGTTTTATTGAGAGAAGTCACTAATTGCTTTTTTAATGGTTGAACTTTGTGATTTTTTAAAGATGACATATTTTTAATATTTGTGGCATTCTCTGTACTATATTTATAGACTTTAACATGGTTAGTATAGGAATTATCTTCTGCTTGAACGCTGGCACGTTCTAGTGCTAAAAATTCGTGATCATTAATTGCTAAAATTTCTGTAATTCCGTTATTGGCGTCTTTATTTTTGCCTGGTTTTTCAGGTATGGCATCAAGTGGATAAGCATATTCTGCTAACACATTACCTTGTCTATCATACTGCGTAATACGTGAAGTTGACCCAGAATTAATTGTAGGTACAGTATCATCTTGTAATAATGGGCCTTCCATAGCAGTCCAATAAGATTGACCGTCAGCAGAAAATGTACTGCCTTCTAGTGCCATATTATTGCGAAAGCCTTGCTTGTCATTGGCAGACATTTTAAACGGTTTATGTATAGGTAATTCTGATATAAATGTGCCGTTAGATGTAGCTTGGCGAATAAATGGGTTTAAACCTAGAGTTCGATCACCTTCACTCGTGTACCATAGATGGTTGCTCAGTGGATCGAAACGTATTGATTCTGGATCTGCCACAATATTCTTTGAAGATTTATCATATTGCTTTTTATTAGTATAAGTTGAACCATTTGGTTGTTTTAATGTGTTGACGTCTTTGAAGTTAATGTTGTTAACACCTTGTTGATTGTAATTAATGTTGGCTTCGTAATAACGAGAGGGACTATGTTCTGAACGATCATCACTAATAAGTAACCACTTATTATTCTGAGGATTGTAACTAATTCCCGACAATCCACCGACAACAGTATTTTTATATTTTGTATTGTGTGGAATGGTTTCGCTGTCGATGAGTTTGATATTATTTACAGTTTTAGGCTTGTCTGACTGATTGTTGGCAGCGTCAGTATTGTTTGTATGTAGAGTGGTGAAAGTAGTTAAACTAAATGCAATTATGCATGTGATGCCAGTTTGTTTAAGCTTGTTCATGAGTCATCTTCTCCTTTTTAAAATGCTATATTAAGGATAAAGGTTAGATATGAATTGAGTTTAAATTAGAGCTATATTTTTTGTAAAAGGGTGGGTATGGAGATTAAACTTTTATGTATTTAAAGAGATAGCATACATATATTATGGTATGCTATCTCTCATCAAATATTATACTAATAAAGTATTTTTAATTTCGTGCTTCACGTTATCTGATTAGCGAGCACTATAGTGTGATCTTAATTTTTCTGTAGCAACTTGTGGTTGGAAGTCTTCTGGAAGTTCTTCAGTACGAACAACTAGAACATCACATGGTGAGTGACGTACAATAGCTTCTGATACAGAACCTACAATAAATCTTTCTACAGCATTAAGACCAGAAGTACCACACATAATTAAATCAGCGCCAACATCAGTGGCTAATTTTTTAGGAATAATTGCTTTTGGAGAACCAAATTCTAAGCGAGTAACAACATCTTTAACACCTGCATTTGCTGCCACTTCTTTATAACCATTTAGTAAATCTTCAGAGAAATTTTTAGATTTCTCAGTGAATTGTGCATCGTATACTTCATAAGATGAGTAAGTTCTAGAATCAATTACATTTACCACTGTTAATTGTGCATCATTACGTTTTGCAACATCTACAGCTTTGTTAAAAGCCCATTCTGCTTCATGTGATCCGTCAACTGCGATTAAAATATTTTTATATGTTAGCATCGCAATTACCTCCTTACTTTTAATTAATTTTATTATAACATTATTAACAGAATATTTGTACAATTTGACTATCTACAAATATGTAAATTTTGTGATTGCGCTTTCATTGCTTTCGCGTTACGATGTTTATGGAGGTGGATGGAATGAATATTGGTATTCCAAAAGAGATTAAAAATAATGAAAACAGAGTAAGTTTATCACCAAGTGGGGTACACGCTTTGGTCGAGCAAGGGCATACTGTTTTGGTAGAAACAGCTGCAGGATATGGTTCTTATTTTGAAGATGTTGATTACCAAGAAGCTGGGGCACAAATTGTTAAAACACAACAAGAAGTATGGAATGTGGATATGGTAATGAAAGTTAAAGAACCATTAGAAGAAGAATTTAAATTCTTCAAAGAAGGTCTAATATTATTTACATATCTACATTTGGCTAATGAACAAAAATTAACAGAGGCTTTATTAGAGAAAAATGTAGTGAGTATTGCCTATGAAACAGTGCAGATGCCTGACCGTTCATTACCTTTATTAACTCCAATGAGTGAAGTGGCAGGTCGAATGTCTACACAAATTGGCGCAGAATTTCTTCAAAAATATAAAGGAGGAATGGGTATACTATTAGGTGGTGTACCTGGTGTTGCCAAAGGCCGTGTTGCAATTATTGGAGGCGGGCAAGCTGGTACAAATGCTGCTAAAATAGCTTTAGGTTTAGGGGCAGATGTTACCATATTAGATGTTAATCCAAAACGTTTACAGCAATTAGATGATCAATTTGGAGGACGCGTACATACTATTATGTCAAATCCATTGAACATCGAAAGTACAGTCAAAGAAAGTGATTTAGTTATAGGGGCAGTACTTATCCCTGGTGCAAAAGCGCCAAACCTTGTAAGTGAAGCAATGATCAAACAAATGAAAGATGGCTCAGTAATAGTAGACATTGCGATAGATCAAGGTGGTATCTTTGAGACAACCGATCAAATTACTACTCATGATAACCCGACTTATACGAAGCATGGTGTTGTGCATTATGCTGTTGCCAATATGCCGGGTGCAGTTCCAAGAACTTCAACTATTGCACTAAACAATGCAACGTTACCATATGCGATTCAAATCGCCAATAAAGGATATTTAAAAGCGTTACAAGATAATGAACCTTTATCACTAGGTTTGAATACAGTTAATGGTAAATTGACTAATAAAGGTGTAGGAGAATCATTAAATATACCTTATACATCAATTGCAGAGCAATTAAAATAAATAATAAACAGGACGATGCTTAAGCATCGTCCTGTTTTAATGTAAACTATATTAAACAATTTTTGTGCCATGTACTTCTTGAAAAGGGAAAGCTTCCAATAGTTCTGGCAAATTATCTTTAGTTAAACCGCCGCCCGGCATAATTTCAATTTTGCCACCTGAATTGACAACTAATTTACCTAGGTGATTGAGATTATTAAAAAGATTACTTTCTTTAGGGCCACCATGTGTTAATAAACGAGTGAAGCCAAGATCAATCAATTGATGCAAAGCTTTAATTTGACCATGTTGATGAATAAGGTCAAATGCCATGTGACATACGACAGGTATAGGTGCTGAGAGATTGCGCAACGTTTTCATTTGCCATTCATTCAACACATGGTCCACTGTTAAACAACCAAAGACAAAATAGTCCACTTGAAGCGCTTTAAAGTGTTTAATGTCACGTTGCATAATTTCAAAATCATATAAATTGTAAACAAAATCCCCACCACGAGGACGAATCATAACAGCAAGTTCAACTTTATGGGCTTTACAGATTTCTGCGGTAATTTCGACCATACCGTAACTAGGTGTAGTACCACCGACAGCTAAGTTATCACATAATTCAAGACGGTCCGCACCATTTGCGATGGCGCTTTCTACTTCTTCGATCGTTTCTACAACTGCTTCTTTAATCATTTGTCATATCCTGTCATTATTTTATGTCCATCTTCAGTAACTACAATATCATCTTCTATACGTACACCTGCTACTTCCGGTACGTATATTCCAGGTTCAATGGTTATGACCATACCTGCTTCAAATTGATTGTGATTACTGCTAGAAACATCTTGATATTCATGTTCTTCTAAACCTAAACCATGGCCGAGGCGATGCGGGAAGTATTCACCGTAACCCGCTTCAGCGATAATGTTTCTAGCAATGTGATCAACGTCGCTAATTGTCACGCCAGGTTTAATTGCTGCAATAGCTTCTGTTTCAGCTTTTAACACAACGTCGTAAATTTCTTGTGCCTTAGCATTTGGTGTACCAAATTTCACCGTTCGAGTCATATCACTGCAATAGTTATTATAAATAACGCCTAAGTCGAATAGGACAAATTCATTATTTTGTAATTTTCGGTCGCCTGGTGTACCGTGAGGTGATGCAGCATGATCTCCAAATAGAACCATAGTATCAAAACTCATTTCATGTACACCATAAGCTTTGATTTCATTTTCAATATGATTAACTACTTGGCGTTCGGTTACACCTTCTGATAAGTATGAAACACCAATTTCAATACATTTATCTGCCAATTCACATGCTTTTTGAATAGTAGCAATTTCGTCTGCAGATTTAATGTTACGTAAGGACTTAACTGTTGCATCAATGTCATTAAATTGTTGGACTCCAAATGCCGCAGTTAATTCACGTTGACGTTTCAAAGTGAGGTGTTCCGCTTCAACTAATAAATTATTTGCACTGAATTGATATTTATCCAAAGCATTTTCAGTATCTAAATAGCCGATAATTTCCCCTGTAAAAGGTGATGCTTTTACTTCCTCAACTTCTAGTTGAGGACAAAATAAAACCTGTGTACCATCAGCTTTGATTAATAATGCAAGTAAACGTTCGTGTGGATCACTTAAATAACCCGTAAAATAAAATATATTAAGTGGTGTTGTAATCCAAGCTGCATCAGCTTGTTGATGTTTAATTTCAGTAATTATTTGCTCTGTTTTCATTTGTTATTGCCTCCTAGTAAGTAAATACATTTATATTAATTTTAGGTTAGTTAACTCTAATATTCAAAAATAAACTACTTTAATGCTGGAATTTAATATGCTTTTTTAGTGGAAAACTTGGATTTCTTAATGAATAAGTGTTATAGATAAAGAAAGATGTGGTATATATAACAGTAAACATAGCAAATGGGAGGCACTATTAATGAAACTATCATTTCATGGACAATCAACAGTTTATTTTGAAGCAAATGGTAAAAAAGGGATAATCGATCCTTTTATTACTGGTAATGAATTGTCTGATTTAGATGTATCAAATTTGGAAGTAGATTATATTATTTTAACACATGGACATGGTGATCACTTTGGTGATACTGTGGAAATCGCACAAAAAAATAATGCAACAGTAATAGGTACAGCTGAATTAGCAGATTATTTAACAACTCATGTAGGCTATGATAATGTGCGACCAATGAATATAGGTGGAAAAGTAAGTTTTGATTTTGGAACGTTGAAATTTGTACAAGCATTCCACAGTTCAAGTCTTACAGATGATAATGGTATTCCAGTTTATTTAGGTATGCCAATGGGAGCAATTTTAGAATTGGAAGGAAAAACAATTTATCATACAGGAGATACAGGATTATTCAGCGATATGAAATTAATTGCTGATAGACACCCAGTAGATATTTGTTTCGTACCGATTGGCGATAACTTTACGATGGGGATTGATGATGCAAGTTACGCCATTAACCAATTTATAAAACCACAAATTAGTATACCTATCCACTACGATACTTTCCCATATATCGAACAAGATCCGAACGATTTCAAGGAAGCTGTTAGTGTAGGGGAAGTACAAATATTAAAACCGGGTGAGGAAGTATCACTTTAGTTAACAAAAGTCTGGACACATTGTTGTTCCAGACTTTTTATTATGAACGTAAATAAAAATATTAAGACATACACTATTAATACCAGCGCTAATTTGAAATTACTTAACAATTAGGACTGGTATCTCAGCTCTTTTAGCGATTTTATGGCTCACGCTACCAAGCACAATTTTTTTCTTATCAGAAGCTTTACGGTTACTTAAGACGATAATGTCGAATTTACCACTGTTAGCTTGTTTGACTAATTCAACTTTAGCGTTTCCTCGTACAATAATTTCATCATATTTAATACCATAACCATCTAAAGCTTCGCGTGTACTGGCTAAACCCTTACTTCTTTTTTCAATCAATTTGTCTAAATGAACGCCCGATTTAATAGAGGCTTGTGCATCTTGTTCATTGATTGCGTTGAAAATTGTAACTACAGTACCTTCACCTGCTATTTTTGAAACTTGCTCCAAAGCTTTTTCGTTTTCAAGTGTTGTATCCACACCTAGTAAAATATTTTTATACATTTTACACCCTCCTTCATTCCTATTTTAATCAATAATATGCGCATTTTGCAATGATATCTAAATGTTTAATGAAAAAATTTTAATATTATTTACTTAAGTAAGTATAGTAAAACTAATATTTATAGAAAGTAATGAATTTGTTGCATCGCATTTTGTCGCATAAAAAGTTATAATATTTAAGAAACTATCAAATAAATGAGGGCAGTAGTATGACAAAACATGAACAAATTTTATCATATATTGAATCTTTATCTGTGGGCCAAAAAATATCTGTACGTAAAATTGCTAAAGATCTAGAAGTTTCTGAAGGCACAGCCTATAGAGCGATTAAAGATGCTGGTCAAATTGGATTGGTAGCTACAATTGACCGTGTAGGCACTGTAAGAATTGAAAAAAAGAATAGAGAAGAAATTGAACAACTTACATTTAGTGAGATTGTTAAAATTATAGATGGACAAGTATTAGGTGGGAGAAATGGCTTAATTAAAACGTTAACTAAATTTGCTATAGGCGCTATGGAGTTAAATGATGTTGTGAAATATTTGAGTCCCCACACTTTACTTATAGTAGGTAACCGTAAAGATGTACAATTAGAAGCATTAAAACGAGGTAGTGCTGTATTAATTACAGGCGGCTTTACTACTACTAATGACATTATTAAATATGCAGATGAGCATGATTTACCAATTATTTCTTCAAATTATGACTCATATTTAGTTGCTAATATTATTAATAGGGCAATGTACAACCAAATGATACGTAAAGAGATCTTAGTAGTAGATGACATTGTTAAACCTATCGATGATACTACTATACTTTTTGATGATATGACATTGACTGAATATAAAATCAAAGCGCAAGCTACTGGACATTCAAGATTTCCGATAATTGATGAAGAATGGAAACTTGTAGGCATTGTAACAAGCAAAGAAATCATCAATATGCAGGATGAAGATACGCTAGCAACATTTATGACAAAGTCCCCAATTAATGTGCAATTATCAACTACAATCGCTAACTGTGCACATATCATGATCTGGGAAGGTATTGAATTATTACCAGTAACGACAATAAGTAAAAAGCTTATTGGTGTTATAACAAGAGAAGATGTACTAAAATCAATGCAATTAATTGGAAGACAACCACAAGTCGGGGAAACCATTAACGATCAAATTGCCAAACATATAACGATTTCAAATGATATTATACAAGTAACAACAACACCTTTACTGACTGATCAATTTGGCATGTTAAGTAAAGCTGTATTCGTTGCAATAATAGAAGAAACTGTGCGTTATGAAATGCGTAAGTATAAAAAAATTGAAGTAATGATAGAGAGCTTGAATATTTTTTATATCAAAACTGTTCAAATTGAATCTGAAATTGACGTGCATTATGATATGTTAGATGTGGGTAGAAATTTTGCAAAATTAGAAGTAACTATGAAAAACGGCGCTCAAAATGTCGCTAAAGCAATGATTATGTGCCAAATTATAGATTAATATATAACTATTACGACGTTTGAAAATGAAAGGAATAGATAGCATATGGAAGCAATTAAAAACGAAATTATGAATGAAATAGAGAAATATGAAACAGTTATCATACATCGACATGTAAGACCAGATCCAGATGCTTATGGTTCCCAGTTAGGATTAAAAGGATATTTACAAGCTAAGTTTCCAACTAAACAAATTTATGCCGTTGGTGAAAGCGAGCCATCATTAGACTTTATCGGTACATTTGATGACATTAATGATAGTACATATGAAGGTGCGCTAGTTATAGTATGTGATACAGCAAATTCACCACGCATTAGTGATTCACGTTTCAGTTTAGGTGAAAAACTCATCAAAATTGATCACCATCCAGCAATTGACCAATATGGTGATATTAATTTCGTTAATGAGCAAGCATCATCAACGAGTGAAATTATTACTGATTTTATTATACATTTTAACGATTTAACCATTATAGATGAGACTGTAGCAAGACTATTATACATTGGAATTGTTGGAGACACGGGGCGCTTTTTATTCAATAATACGACGCCTCATACGCTTGAGATTGCTAGTGAATTATTGAAATTCCCATTTAATCATAACGAAGAATTAAATCAACTTTCAGAAAAAGAACCAAGCTTATTACCATTCCAAGGTTATGTCTTACAAAATTTTCAGTTGAATGATAAAGGATTTTGTAAGGTAATCATTACTAGTGACGTGTTAGAAACATTCGACATTGCACCGAATGAAGCCTCTTTATTTGTTAATACTATTGCAGATATAAAAGGTTTAAAAATTTGGTTGTTTGCGGTAGATGAAGGTGAAGAAATAAGATGTCGCATTCGTTCGAAAGGCATTGTGATTAATGATGTCGCTAATGATTTTGGCGGTGGCGGCCATCCTAATGCATCTGGAGTATCTGTAGATAGTTGGGAGACATTCGAACACTTGGCAAATGCGTTAAATAAAAAACTGTAGGAGTAGAGGTGAAATCAAATGGTTGCGCATTTAAATATTCATTCGGCATATGATTTATTAAATTCGAGTTTAAAAATATCCGATGCCGTATCAAAGGCAACTAAAGAAGGGTATTCGGCTTTAGCAATTACTGATACGAATGTACTGTATGCGTACCCTCAATTTTACGATGCCTGTGTAAAAGCAAACATTAAACCTATATTTGGTATGACCATTTGGTTAACTGATGGATTAACTACTACGGAAACGGTATTGTTAGCACGCAATAACCAAGGGCTAACTGACTTATTAAAACTGTCATCTGCTGTTAAGATGAAAGAAAGAACTGAAACTACAATTGAATGGCTAAAAAAATATGCAGCTGATTTAGTTATTATTTTTAAAAGCATTACCGATGAACATCAGGTGTTGTTGGAAGCTTTTGCTGACCATGATATGGTTTATGTTGATCATCAAAGTGAACAGGTTACTGATATCCCTGCAGTATGGATACAAAGTGCTAATTACTTAAACGAAGAAGACGCTTCAACTATTCGTGCCTTACACGCAATTCGTGATAATACAAAGTTAGACTTAGTAAATGAAGCGCCAAATTATCACTCACATTTGTTTAGTACTTCCGAACATCTTGAGCTTGATGTGACAACTGAACAATTAGAAAGAACTGAAGAAATCGCCCAGCAATGTACAGCTAATCTATCGTATCATCAATCATTGTTGCCCAAATTTAAAACTCCAAATGGTATGGATTCTAAAGCATATTTACTGCAACAATTACAAGAAAATTTAGCTGCGTATGACTTAACACATCAAACCGCTTATGTTGAACGATTGCACTATGAATACGACATTATTACCAACATGGGATTTGAAGATTATTTTTTAATTGTGAGTGATTTGATACAATTTGCGAAAAATAATGATGTCTTAGTAGGACCAGGTCGTGGTTCTGCAGCAGGCTCTTTAGTTAGTTATTTGTTAGGAATTACTAACATTGATCCGATTAAGTATAATTTATTATTCGAACGATTTTTAAATCCTGAACGTGTGACTATGCCTGATATTGATATTGATTTTGAAGATACTAAACGTGAACGTGTTATACAATATGTTCAAGAAAAGTATGGAGAAATGCACGTTGCAGGTATAGTTACGTTCGGTCATTTATTAGCTCGGGCAGTGGCTAGAGATGTTGGAAGAATAATGGGCTTTGAAGATGTCACATTAAATGAAGTATCTAAATTAATACCTCATAAATTAGGTATTACATTGGATGAGGCGTATCAGAATAGTGATTTTAAATCATTTGTCCATAGAAATCATAGACATGAACAATGGTTTGACATTTGTAAAAAACTAGAAGGTTTACCTCGCCATACTTCAACGCATGCTGCTGGTATTATTATTAATGATCAACCCCTTTATGATTTTGCACCATTAACTATGGGGGATACTGGAGTATTGACTCAATGGACAATGACCGAAGTCGAACGTATAGGTTTACTTAAAATTGACTTTTTAGGGTTAAGAAACTTGTCTATTATTCACCAAATTACAAAGCAAGTTAAGTATGATTTAAATATTGATATTAATATTGAAGCACTTCCTTTTAATGATAGTGCTGTATTTAAATTGCTTTCAAGTGGGGATACAACAGGAATTTTCCAACTAGAGTCAGATGGTATTCGTAATGTATTAAAAAAATTACAACCGGAGCATTTTGAAGATATAGTTGCAGTGACATCATTATATCGTCCAGGACCAATGGAAGAAATACCAACATATATCTCACGTCGGCATAATCCTGCCAAGGTACAATATTTACATCCGGACTTACAGCCCATATTACAAAATACTTATGGTGTTATAATATATCAGGAACAGATTATGCAAATAACTAGTAAATTCGCTGGGTTTAATTATGGTGAAGCGGACATTTTACGACGTGCTATGAGTAAAAAGAATCGTGCAGTACTGGAAAATGAGAGACAGCATTTTATCGAAGGGGCACTGCAAAAAGGTTACCCACAAGAACTTAGTACACAAATATTTGATTTAATATTAAAGTTTGCGGATTATGGATTTGCTCGTGCGCACGCAGTCAGTTACTCAAAAATTGCCTATATTATGACTTATTTAAAAGCCCATTATCCTACTTATTTTTATGCTAATATTTTAAGTAATACAATTGGCAGTGAAAATAAGACCGCCTCAATTATTGATGAAGCAAAACACCAACGTTTGAACATTAAGCCACCACACATTAATTTGAGTCACTGGTTTTATAAAGCTACTTCTGAAGGTATTTATTTATCACTTGGCGCTATTAAAGGCGTGGGTTATCAGAGTGTTAAGTTGATTGTTGAAGAAAGAAAACAGCGTGGTAATTTTAAAGACTTCATAGATTTTGCTCGACGCATACCGCAAAGAATTAAATCACGCAAACTACTTGAAGCACTTATATTAGTAGGCGCATTTGATGAATTTGGTAAAAATAGAGCGACGTTGCTACAAACGATTGATCATGTGATTGATAGCTCTTCTAGTATAGAACAAGACGATTTTATTTTTGATGTACTTACACCTAAAACGTCATATGAAGAAACGGAAGAACTTGCTGATAAGGTATTAAGTGATTATGAAAAAGAATATTTAGGTTTCTATGTGTCGCAACATCCAGTTGAAAAATACTTTGAGCAAAAGCAATATTTAGGTATTTATAAATTGAGAAATGCGAGCAATAGATCACCAATTTTAATTCAAGTAGATACTATTAAAAAAATACGTACAAAAAATGGTCAAAATATGGCATTTCTAACATTAAATGATGGTGTTACAACTATTGATGGTGTAATGTTTCCCGATACATTTAAAAAGTATGAATTTGATTTAGTAGAAGACCAAATGTTTATCGTCAATGGTAAATTTGATACAAGAAACAATAAGCAACAATTGATTGTTAATGAAGTGCTAGATGTAGTGAACTATGAACAAACGGTTATCGCTCAAGCTACTCAAATCGTGATAAGAGGTCAGTATGATATTGACGAACTCAAAGCACAATTAAAATTACATGAGTCGAATAATATGCTACCAGTGAACTACTATAATGAAGCCCAATCAAGCATGAATAACCTTGGTTATATTGATAAACAAAGTATAGAAACATTCATAGATAGTTTTTCGCCAAATGATGTCCGTATTATATAGCTTTTATACAACCTTGAATTATGGTATAGTGAACTGATGATATATGGAATGTTATCATCAGTTTTTGCTATAAGAACGTAAAAGGTAATGTTAAAGCATGTCCAAATTTGAGCATTTGCAAATAAACTGTTTTTTTAAAGAGTAATTAGTTGTAATATAGTATATAGTATAATAAAAATATATATAATATCTTTATAAATTACATAAATGTAAGGGGACGATATTACATGACATTAAGAGATGAAGCATTAGAAATGCACAAGCGTAATAAAGGGAAATTAGAAGTTAAATCTAAAGTCAAAGTTACTAATAAAGAAGAACTTAGTTTAGCATATTCACCTGGTGTTGCTGAACCTTGTAAAGAAATACACGAGGATCCACGCAAAGTATTTGATTATACAATGAAAAGTAACACCGTAGCGGTGGTGACTGATGGTACAGCAGTGTTAGGTTTAGGTGATATCGGCGCTGAAGCTAGCATTCCAGTTATGGAAGGAAAAGCTGTATTGTTTAAAAGTTTTTCTGGTGTAGATGGCGTTCCAATTGCTTTAAATACTACCGATACTGAAGAAATTATTAATACTGTAAAGTTATTAGAGCCAAACTATGGAGGTATTAACTTAGAAGATATTTCAGCGCCACGTTGCTTTGAAATTGAAGAACGTTTAAAAAAAGAAACGAAGATTCCAGTATTTCACGATGACCAACATGGTACTGCGATAGTAACAGTTGCAGGATTAATTAATGCTTTACGCATTGTTGAAAAAGATCTTTCAGATATTAAAGTAGTATTAAATGGTGCTGGTGCAGCAGGTATTGCAATAGTAAAATTATTATACTCTTATGGCGTGCATAATATGGTAATGTGTGATTCAAGAGGTGCTATATATGAAGGTAGAACATATGGCATGAATGATACGAAAGAATATGTCGCTAAATGGACAAATAGAGATAAAACTGACGGTAAATTAGAAGATGTAATAGAAGATGCAGACGTCTTTATTGGTGTATCAGTAGCAGATTTATTATCTAAAGAGATGGTTGAATCTATGGCAAAAGATCCTATTATTTTTGCTATGGCGAATCCAAATCCTGAAATCAACCCTGATGATGCCAAAGCAGCTGGTGCCAAAGTTATAGGTACAGGCCGTTCTGATTTCCCAAATCAAATTAATAATGTATTAGCGTTCCCAGGTATATTTAGAGGTGCTTTAGATGTCGAAGCAACACATATCAACGAAAAAATGAAGCAAGCTGCTGTTGAGGCGATTGCGAACTTAATTCAACCAAATGAATTAAACCCAGATTATTGTATTCCTGGCCCATTTGATAAGCGTGTTGCGCCATCAGTGGCAAGAGAAGTTGCAGTTGCTGCTATGGAATCTGGCGTTGCTAGAACTGAAGTTGACCCAGACGATATATATAACAAAACAATGTCGCTAACGGATTTAAATTAAATCAAAGTAGACATAAATTGAAGTATAAATGGAGTGTAATTAACACTGGTTAAGTGGAGGTTTACCAATGTTTAAGGATTTTTTCAATAGAAGTAGTAAAAAGAAAAAGTATGTAACAGTATCTGATTCTAAACAAAATGATGTGCCTGCAGGTATTATGACTAAGTGCCCGCAATGTAAAAAAATCATGTATACAAAAGAACTATCAGAAAATTTAAATGTATGTTTTAATTGTGACCATCATATTGCACTAACTGCATATAAAAGAATAGATGCAATTTCGGATGAAGGCACATTTACGGAATTTGACAAAGGTATGACCTCTGCAAATCCGCTTGATTTTCCAAGCTATGAAGAAAAATTGCAAAAAGACCAGCAAAAAACAGAATTAAATGAAGCAGTTGTTACCGGAACAGCTGAATTAGATGGTATGCCATTTGGCGTTGCAGTGATGGACGCAAGATTTAGAATGGGCAGTATGGGATCAGTAGTTGGTGAAAAAATATGCCGAATTATTGAATATTGTACTGAACATCGTATGCCATTTATTTTGTTCTCTGCAAGCGGCGGAGCAAGAATGCAAGAAGGTATCATTTCTTTAATGCAAATGGGTAAAACAAGTGTATCCTTAAAACGTCATTCAGAAGCTGGATTGTTATACATTTCTTATATTACTAATCCAACAACTGGTGGTGTGTCGGCGAGTTTTGCATCTGTTGGTGACATTAATATAGGAGAACCTAAAGCACTCATTGGATTCGCAGGTAGACGAGTAATTGAACAAACGATTAATGAAAAATTACCGGATGATTTCCAAACAGCAGAATTTTTATTAGAGCACGGTCAATTAGATAAAGTGGTGCATCGAAAAGAAATGAAAGATACACTTACCACGATATTAAAAATGCATCAAGAGGTGAAAACGAATGCTTGATTTTGAAAAGCCACTTTTTGAAATTAGAAATAAGATAGATTCATTAAAGGAATCGCAAGAGAAAAACGATGTCGACTTATCTGAAGAAATCGAAATGTTGGAAGCATCACTTGAGCGAGAAACAGAAAAAGTATATACAAATTTGAAGCCTTGGGATCGTGTGCAGTTAGCACGTTTACAAGAACGCCCGACATCTTTAGATTATATACCTTTAATCTTTGATTCATTTATCGAGTTACATGGTGATCGTAATTTTAGAGATGACCCAGCCATGATAGGTGGTATAGGTTATTTAAACGGGAAAGCAGTAACAATTGTTGGTCAACAACGTGGGAAAGACACAAAAGATAATATTTATCGCAACTTTGGCATGGCTCATCCAGAAGGTTATCGAAAAGCATTACGCTTAATGAAGCAAGCAGAAAAGTTCAATAGACCAATTATAACTTTTATCGATACAAAAGGAGCTTATCCTGGTAAAGCTGCAGAAGAACGTGGTCAAAGTGAATCTATTGCTAAAAATTTAGTTGAAATGGCAGCATTAACAGTTCCAGTAATATCAATTGTCATTGGTGAAGGTGGTAGTGGAGGTGCTTTAGGATTAGGTATTTCTAATCGAGTGCTCATGCTTGAAAACAGTACGTACTCCGTTATTTCACCAGAGGGTGCTTCAGCATTATTATGGAAAGATAGCAACTTAGCTAAAATTGCAGCAGAGACAATGAAAATTACTGCCAAAGATTTACAAGAGTTAAATATTGCTGATGATGTTGTGGCAGAACCACTTGGTGGTGCACATCATGATGTATCAACGCAAGCAGCAAATATTAAAGCTAAATTTGAAAATCATTTAGCTGCATTAAGTAACTTAGATGAACAAGCTTTAGTGCAAGATCGCTATGAAAAATTTAGAAATATTGGTTCGTTTAATGAATAGAATATTGTATACTAAAACGCTCTATGCACTGTCATAGAGCGTTTTAGTGCGAAGAAAGCGTTTTATTAAAAAGATAGCGCTTTAATTGTAAAAATTTTAAATTTATTGTTTCAAAATTTTAAATTAATGGTAAAGTGTATAAGGGTCAATTTGATTAATTTAAAAATGAATTTTATATTTGTTTTTAAAACGCTTCCTTCTGTTTTGGACAACGGTATTGTAACTAAAACGTTTACATTGATTGATACACCTTATTTTAATGGCGACTTATGTGAAATTATGGTATTTTTAAAGTAAGAAATTAAGTTAGAAAGGTATGTCGTCATGAAAAAAATTGCGGTTTTAACAAGTGGTGGAGATTCACCCGGGATGAACGCGGCAGTTAGAGCTGTTGTGCGTAAAGCGATATATAATAACATCGAAGTTTATGGAGTTTACCAAGGTTATCAAGGTTTAATTAACGATGATATTCATAAACTAGAATTAGGTTCAGTCGGGGATACAATTCAGCGCGGAGGCACTTTCTTGTACTCAGCCCGCTGTCCAGAATTTAAAGAACCTGAAGTACGTCAAAAGGGTATTGCTAATTTACGTAAACACGGTATTGAAGGTCTAGTAGTAATTGGTGGAGACGGAAGTTACCGAGGTGCACAACGTATAAGTGAGGAATGCACTGAAATTCAAACAGTAGGAATTCCAGGTACAATTGACAATGATATCAATGGCACAGATTTTACTATTGGTTTTGATACAGCGTTAAACACAATTATTGAATCAGTAGATAAAATTCGTGATACAGCATCTAGTCACGCGCGAACATTTATTGTTGAAGTTATGGGACGAGATTGTGGAGATCTAGCACTGTGGGCAGGTTTGTCAGTTGGTGCAGAAACAATTATCGTGCCAGAAGTTGAAACAGATATTAAAGAAGTAGCAGAACGTATCGACCATGGTATAAAACGTGGTAAAAAGCATTCCATTGTTATGGTTGCGGAAGGTTGTATGACTGGTGAAGCATGTGCGCAAGAATTATCTAAATATGTTAATGTGGATGCACGTGTTTCTGTATTAGGACATATCCAACGTGGTGGAAGCCCAACTGGGCAAGATAGAGTATTGGCATCACGTTTAGGTGGTCATGCAATTGATTTACTTATGCAAGGAGAAACAGCAAGAGGCGTAGGTATTAGAGATAACGTACTAAGAAGTACTCCGTTTGATGAGATTTTCAGAGCGGACGAACATCAATTTGACTATAATATTTATGAACTAACAAAAGAATTATCTATTTAACTATTTGGGAGGCATTTACAATGAGAAAAACAAAAATTGTTTGTACTATTGGACCAGCATCTGAATCAGAAGAGATGTTAGAAAAACTAATGAAAGCAGGAATGAACGTTGCAAGACTGAACTTTTCACATGGTGATCACGCAGAGCATCAAGCTAGAATCGATTCAATTCGCAGAGTATCAAAACGTTTAGGTAAAACTGTAGCAATTTTATTAGACACAAAAGGTCCTGAAATCCGTACACACAACATGAAGAATGGTGGCATCGAATTAGAAAAAGGTACTGAAGTTATTGTTAGTATGACTGAAGTAGAAGGTACACCAGAAAAATTCTCAGTAACGTATGATAATCTTATTAATGATGTCGACGAAGGTTCATATATTCTATTAGATGATGGTTTAATTGAATTACAGGTAAAACAAATTAATAAAGATCAAAATGAAGTAGTTTGTGATGTGTTAAACACTGGCGAACTTAAAAATAAAAAAGGCGTTAACTTACCAGGTGTTAAAGTTAATTTACCAGGTATTACAGACAAAGATGCAGAAGACATTGTATTCGGTATCCAACAAGAAGTTGACTTTATCGCTGCAAGTTTTGTGCGCCGTCCAAGTGATGTATTAGATATCCGTAAATTACTTGAAGATAATAACAATGAAACAATCAGCATTATTCCAAAAATTGAAAACCAAGAAGGTATCGATAATATCGAAGCGATTCTTGAAGTTTCTGATGGTTTAATGGTTGCACGTGGTGATATGGGTGTTGAAATTCCACCTGAATCAGTACCAATGGTGCAAAAAGACTTAATTAGAAAATGTAATAAATTAGGTAAACCAGTTATTACTGCAACTCAAATGTTAGATTCAATGCAACGTAACCCACGTGCTACAAGAGCAGAAGCTAGTGACGTAGCAAACGCTATCTATGATGGTACAGATGCAGTAATGTTATCTGGAGAAACTGCAGCTGGTTCTTATCCAGAAGAAGCTGTTAAAACAATGAGAAATATTGCGGTTTCAGCTGAAGCAGCACAAGACTACAAAAAATTACTTTCTGACCGTACAAAATTAGTACAAACGTCATTAGTTAATGCTATCGGTGTTTCTGTGGCACACACTGCTTTAAACTTAAATGTAAAAGCAATTGTTGCTGCAACTGAAAGTGGTTCAACAGCACGTACAATTTCTAAATATCGTCCTAAATCAGACATTATTGCTGTAACTCCAAAAGGATCTACAGCTCGTCAGTGTGCTTTAGTATGGGGCGTTTATCCTGTAGTTAAAGAAGGACGTAAAACAACTGATGCATTATTAAATAATGCAGTTGCTACTGCAGTTGAAACTGAACGCGTAAATAATGGTGACTTAATTATTATTACTGCAGGTGTACCAACTGGTGAACAAGGTACTACTAATATGATGAAATTACACTTAATAGGCGATGAAATTGCAAGTGGTCAAGGTATTGGTAGAAACTCAGTAGTTGGACATACATTGGTAGTTAATAGTGCAAGTGATTTAGAAGGTAAAGATTTGTCTGATAAAATCATTGTAACGAAATCTGTAGATGAAACATTAGTACCTTATATAGAGAATGCTATTGGTTTAATTACAGAAGAAAATGGTATTACTTCACCTAGTGCGATTATTGGTTTAGAAAAAGGAATCCCAACAATTGTAGGTGTTGACAATGCAACTACTGAAATTCAAGATGATGCATTTGTTACTGTAGATGCGAACCAAGGTAAACTTTTTGAAGGTTACGCAAACGTACTATAATTAACAATTAATTAAGAGAAAAATTGAGTTGAAAGCTCATACTGAAAAACGACTAATCCGTTTAAATGCGGATTAGTCGTTTTTTTATTAAATATTATATTTATGTTGAAAATTGTCTTGTTGCACATGTACATAGACTTATTAATTAAAGTAGGGACTGTACAAAAACCCCCTATACTTAGACCAAACATAAGATCTAAGTATAGGGGACAAATTATAATTTATTTTGCAGATTGATTTAGCATTCGTTTGTAACGTAAATACATTAATGCAAGTATGATAAACCAAATTGGTGTTAAGAATACGGCTATTCTAGTATCAACATTGACAAATAATAGGCAAAATACAAGGAAAAAGAACAGTAATATTGCATAGCCCATATATTTACCACCTTTTAATTTATATTGTGCTGTTTTATGTTGTTCTGGGTTGTGACGATGATAATTAATATAAGCGATAGTAATCAATGCCCATACAACAATAAATAGTACGGTTGAAACGGTTGTTACATAAGTAAATACTGTTGTTGCATTTGGAACAATATAATTCAATAACGCTGCAATTAGTAATAACGCTGAAGAAACAATAATTGCGATGTGTGGAACACCGTTTTTATTCGTCTTAGTGAAAATAGGTGGTGCTTGTTCTTGATTAGATAGACCGAATAACATACGACTATTTGAAAATATTCCACTATTACAAGATGAAGCTGCAGCTGTTAAGACAACAAAATTAATAATACCCGCTGCGAAAGGAATACCTACGATAGCAAATAATCTAACGAATGGACTTTCTTCAGGATTAACTTGCGCCCAAGGAATAATTGACATGATGACAGCTAATGCTCCTACATAAAAGACTAAAATTCGTAATGGAACACTGTTGATCGCTTTGGGTATTGTTTTAGTTGGATCCTTTGTTTCACCTGCAGTCACACCAATTAACTCTATTCCAACAAATGAGAATACCGCCATTTGGAAAGACATCATAAAACCGCTAATACCTTTAGGGAAAATCCCGTTATTATAAAGGTTTGTCAGCGATGCATGTCCGAATTCTGTTTTATAAGCCATAACAATCATCACTATACCAACAATAATTAATGCAATAATGGTCACAATTTTGATAATGGCAAACCAAAATTCAAGTTCACCGAATAAACGAGCGCTTAATAAGTTGAAAACCATTAACACAAGGACACAGAATAAAGCACTCACCCAGTTCGGTATTTCAGGAAACCAGAAACTTACATATTGAGCAACTGCAGTAACTTCAGCCATTCCAGTAATAATCCAGCATAGCCAATATGTCCATCCAGTGACGAACCCAGCAAAAGGTCCTATGTATTCATTCGTAACATCAGCAAAAGATTTAAAGCCGGTATTTGAAACTAAAATTTCGCCTAAGCCTCTCATAAACATGAAAAGCATGAAACCAATAATAATATAAGTCAATAAAATTGATGGACCGGTTAATGCTATGGTTTGACCTGCGCCAAGAAACAAGCCTGTACCTATCGCTCCCCCGATAGCAATAAGTTGGACATGTCGGCTATTTAATTCTCTATTTAGTTGTTGTGCCATAGTTTAAACTCCCTTAGTTTATTTGTGTTTATAATTATGCTACTCAAAAGCGAATAATACAACTGTTTTTATAAGTATGTAGCAATTACATTTTAGTAAATCATTTTTTATTGTTATCAAAGATGATAACTATTTAAAAACCTATAAAAATTGAAGAAAACAGTAATTACTATTAAAATGGAGATATAGCAATCTACTATTTTGTGGAAAGTTGAAGATGTAAGTATGTAAAACTAATTTCTTATGAAATTACTCAAGTATACAAACATGGGTATTCACAAATTGTATTTGATTGGATATAATAATGTTTGTAAGCCATTTCATAATGAAATAGAAAAGGGGAATTTTAATATGGCAAACATACAAAGAGGCTTGGAAGGGGTACTTGCTGCCGAAACAAAAGTAAGTTCAATCATTGATAGTCAATTAACATATGCGGGCTATGACATCGATGATTTAGCTAATCATGCCGAATTTGAAGAAGTTGTATTCTTATTATGGCACTATAGGTTACCAAATAAAGAAGAGCTTAGTGAACTAAAATCTAAATTATTTGAATATATGAGATTAAATCCTAGAGTGTATAATCATTTCCAAGAGTACGCGACTGATGATGTACATCCTATGACAGCTTTAAGAACTTCTGTTTCATATATTGCGCATTTTGATGAGCATGCTGAAGATGAAGATGAAAGCCAAACAATGGAGCGTGCGATTCGAATTCAAGCAAAAATTGCTTCTTTAGTCACAGCTTTTGCAAGAGTACGAGAAGGAAAAGAACCTGTAAAACCAAGTGAAGACTTAAATTATGCGGGCAATTTCCTATACATGTTAAGAGGAGAACTTCCAACTGATATCGAAGTTGAAGCATTTAACAAAGCGTTAGTTTTACACGCGGATCATGAATTTAATGCTTCTACATTTACAGCAAGATGTGCTGTATCATCATTATCAGATATGTATTCTGGTATCGTTGCTGCAGTAGGATCATTAAAAGGACCATTACACGGTGGGGCAAATGAACGTGTAATGAGTATGTTATCTGAAGTAAAATCAGTGGATGATGTTGATTCATATATTGATAAAAAGATTCAAAACAAAGAAAAAATAATGGGCTTCGGTCATCGTGTATATAAAGATGGCGACCCAAGAGCGAAATTCCTTAAAGAAATGAGTAAAAAAATCACTTCTGAAACAGGCCAAAGTGAATTGTTTGATATTTCTGTGAAAATCGCCGATAAAATGAAACAAGAAAAGAACTTAATTGCTAATGTTGATTTTTATAGTGCGACAGTGTACCACAGTTTAAATATCGATCATGATTTATTTACACCAATATTTGCGGTAAGCAGAACATCAGGCTGGATTGCACACATTCTTGAACAGTATCAAGATAATAGAATCATGCGTCCACGTGCACAATATATTGGAGAAACAAACAGAACATACTTACCGATAGAAGAACGATAATAAAAATAAATTATACACACTAAATTTGGAGGTTTTTTGACATGGCAGGAGACAAAATTGTAAAAAATAACGACGGGTTATCAGTACCTAACCAACCAATCATTCCATATATCATAGGTGACGGTATTGGACCAGACATTTGGAAAGCGGCAAGTCGTGTTATTGATGCAGCCGTTGAGAAAGCATACAATGGCGAAAAACAAATCGAATGGAAAGAAGTATTAGCTGGTCAAAAAGCTTATGATGAAACAGGTGAATGGTTACCTAAAGAAACGTTAGATACTATTAACGAATACTTAATTGCTATTAAAGGGCCATTAACTACACCAATTGGTGGTGGGATTCGCTCTCTTAATGTAGCATTACGTCAAGAATTAGATCTATTTACTTGTTTACGTCCAGTACGTTGGTTTAAAGGTGTACCATCACCTGTTAAACGTCCTGAAGATACAGATATGGTTATTTTCCGTGAAAATACTGAAGATATTTATGCTGGTATTGAATTTAAAGAAGGTACTCCTGAAGTTAAAAAACTTGTAGATTTCTTACAAAATGAAATGGGTGCTACTAATATTCGTTTCCCAGAAACATCAGGTCTTGGTGTTAAACCAGTTTCAAAAGAAGGTACAGAACGTTTAGTTAGAGCTGCTATTCAGTATGCTTTAGACAATAACCGTAAATCAGTTACTTTAGTTCATAAAGGTAATATTATGAAATTTACAGAAGGTGCTTTCAAACAATGGGGTTATGATGTTGCACATAATGAATTTGCTGATAAAGTATTTACTTGGCAACAATATGACCAAATCGTTGAAGATGAAGGTAAAGATAAAGCAAATGCTGCTCAAGAAGAAGCTGAAAAAGCTGGTAAGATTATTATTAAAGATTCAATTGCTGATATTTTCTTACAACAAATCCTTACACGTCCTGCAGATCATGACGTAGTAGCTACAATGAACCTTAATGGTGATTATGTATCAGATGCATTAGCTGCACAAGTAGGCGGAATTGGTATTGCACCTGGTGCAAACATTAACTATGAAACTGGACATGCTATTTTCGAAGCAACACACGGTACAGCACCAAAATATGCAGATTTAAATAAAGTAAATCCATCATCTGAATTATTAAGTGCAGTATTAATGTTAGAACATTTAGGATGGCAAGAAGCAGCAGATAAGATTACAGATTCAATTGAAAAAACAATTGCATCTAAAGTTGTAACATACGACTTTGCACGTTTAATGGACGGAGCTAAAGAAGTATCAACTTCTGCTTTTGCTGATGAATTAATTAGTAATTTAGATTAATATAATTTTATTTACAAGCCCAACTAAGTAGTTATTATTTAGTTGGGCTTTTTAATGACTTTCTTTATGTAGTTAGGTGATGAATAACCATATCAGTTTAAAAAATTTAAAATAATGTTAAGATATTATTAAGAATTGTTTGAGCTACTACTTCTAGGGAATTATGAAAATAGTAATAAAGCACATACTGTGAGTGTTGCATGGAAATCACGATTATTGTATATATATTGCGAATCATATATTTTGTAAAATTTGTGTAAAAATATTATAATGTGTGTTATTTTTATTAAATTTTAAGTTATAATTAAATTGTAAACATAAATATGGAGGTACACTATGTCACAAAAAGTACTTGTAGTAGATGATGAACAATCAATCGTAACGTTACTGAAATATAATTTAGAACAAGCAGGATACATAGTAGAAGTAGCATATGATGGAGAAGAAGCATTAGAAAAAGTTAGCAACACCAATCCAGATTTAATTGTCTTAGATGTTATGCTACCTAAAAAAGATGGTATTGAAGTGTGTAAATCAATACGAACTGACAAAAATTTAGTGCCTATTTTAATGTTAACAGCAAAAGATGATGAATTTGATCGTGTATTAGGTTTAGAGCTCGGTGCAGATGATTATATGACAAAGCCATTTTCACCTAGAGAAGTTGTTGCTAGAGTGAAAGCAATCTTACGTCGTTCTGCAATGATTGCCGAAGCTGAACCGGCTGGTATTGATGAGGATGACATAATTATTGGGTCTATTAGAATAAAACCAGAATATTTTGAAGTTTATCGAAATGATGAATTACTTGAATTAACACCAAAAGAATTTGAATTACTCTTATATTTAATTGAACGTCAAGGCAGAGTAATTACACGTGAGCATATGTTGAATTCTGTTTGGAATTACGAATTTGCTGGAGATTCAAGAATTGTAGATGTACATATTAGCCACTTAAGAGATAAGTTAGAAGAGAACCCTAAACAACCAAAGTTAATCAAAACAGTGCGTGGTTTAGGTTATAAAATGGAAAGACCTAAGGTTTAATGCTTAAATTTCACCAACGGCTATTGTTATTATTATGTACGATTACAATTGTGAGTTTTATTGCTTTAGGAGCAATTATTTCTCATGTGATTTATTCTACTGTTGCAGTAGGACAAGAAGGAGATATGGAAAAGAAAGCACGTCACTTTGTACATTTGTATAAAAACGATAAACAACATGAATTAGAAGCACTTGCTGAAAACGAAAATTTGACTATTAAAATTATGAATAGTAAAAAGTCATTATTTTCGTATCAAGATGACGTCAAAATTAATCAAGCAATTTTAAATGAAGCCAACCCAACAAATTTAATTTATGACGAAGTAAATAGTGACCGAAGATTTACTTTTAAGAGTGATGTGGATGATTACCGTGTATTAATTAGTGGCGTCAATAACGAAATTATTGAATTGCAAATTCAATTGTGGAAGTATATATCGCTCATTGGCTTGTTTGTATTAATTATTATATTTCTAGTCGTGCGCAGTATTGATCGAACTTATATTAGACCAATTAATGAAGTGACGTATGCTACTAATCTGCTTGCAGATGGTTATTACCATGTCCGTGTACCAGAAAGTAATGTGAAAGAAACGCGAGAATTATTTGTTACTACAAATGAATTAGCACGTAAGTTGCAGCGTTTAAATCATAAGCAAAAATTACAGTCCAATCGTTTAAAAACTACAGTAGAAAATATTCCAAGCTCTATTTTAATGATTGATAAATATGGTGAAATCGTTGTTGCTAATAAAACGTATTATGAGGTATTTACACCTGAAGAAACTGCAGAACATAAAAGTTATGTAGAGTTTATTGATCCAGCAATACATGAGCTGCTTACTGAAGCTTTTAAAGTTGAAAAACCAATTTACGAACAAGTGAAGTTAAATATAGGACAAGTGCATGAAAAATATTTCGATGCAGCGTGTGTTCCAATTTTATCTCGGACTAAAAAGAATTTATATGGCATGGTTATCGTATTACATGACATTACAAATTTGAAGAAATTAGAAAATTTACGACGAGAATTTGTAGCTAATGTGTCTCACGAATTGAAAACACCTATTACTTCTATTAAAGGATTTGCTGAGACGTTATTGGACGGTGCGAAAAATGATCCGCAATCATTAGATGATTTCTTGAAAATTATTTTGAAAGAATCAGATCGAATTGAAACATTAGTTTTTGATCTGTTGGATTTGTCACATGTTGAGCAACAAACTGAATTGGAAACTGAATATATTAGTTTGACTGACATTGTAGAAACAACGATTGAAAATGTTTATACTATTGCCGAGCAGAAAAACATTAATATAATCAGAGAAATTACACCTGATATTATAATTGATGCGAATGAAGGAAAAATTGCCCAAGTAGTATTAAACTTGTTATCTAATGCAATTAGCTATTCTACAGTAGATAGTGATATTATAGTACGCGTCTATAAAGATGGACATAAGAGTATATTAGAAGTAGAAGACTTTGGTATGGGCATTAGTGAAGAAGATCAAAAACATATATTTGAGCGGTTCTATCGTGTCGACAAAGCACGAAGTAGAGATTCTGGTGGTACAGGTCTAGGACTATCAATTACGAAACATATTATAGAAGCACATAATGGACGTATTAGTGTGAATAGTCAATTGAATGAAGGATCGACGTTTAAAGTAGTGTTTTTTGATGTGCAATAATTAAATAAGAAAGTTATTAAAATGTGGGAGTAAAACGTGAAATCAAATTGTGACTTTGGTTTCTGTCTTACTCCTGCTTTTTATATAAATTCATATAACGAATCAGTACGGTATCAATTAAGAATATGATAAAATGTATATCAAAACAGTTCTGGAGGTTAATATGGTGAAAAAGTTAATTTTAATAGATGGTAATAGTTTAAGCTTCCGTGCTTTTTATGCATTACCATTATTACAAAATAAAGCTGGCATCCATACAAATGCAGTGTATGGCTTTGCAATGTTATTAGAGAAAATCATAAAAGATGAAGCACCTACACACTTTTTAGTGGCTTTTGATGCAGGTAAAACAACTTTCAGACATGAAACTTATGGAGAATATAAAGGTGGTAGACAAAAAACACCACCAGAATTAAGTGAACAATTTCCTTATGTTAGACAACTTTTAGATGCATATGGTATAACACGTTATGAATTAGACAACTATGAAGCTGATGATATTATCGGTACGTTGAGTAAGGAAGCAAATGATGCAGATTTCGAAACTATTATTGTTACTGGTGATAGAGATTTAACACAATTGGCAACAGATAAGGTAACAATTTATTATACTAAAAAAGGGATAACTGATGTTGATCATTATACTCCAGAATTTATAGCTGAGAAATATAATGGTTTATCACCTGAGCAAATTGTTGATATGAAAGGTTTAATGGGCGATACATCAGATAATATTCCTGGTGTTGCAGGTGTAGGTGAGAAAACAGCGATAAAATTATTATCGCAATTTACAACTGTCGAAAACTTATATGACCATATAGATGATGTTTCTGGTAAAAAGTTAAAAGAAAAGCTGGAACTAAGTAAAGACGATGCGTTAATGAGTAAGAAACTGGCAACGATAAATTGTAACAGTCCTCTCGAAGTCTCACTGAATGATACAGCTATGCCACAAGAACAAGATGAAAGTGAAAAAATAGAATTGTTTAAAAAACTTGAATTTAAACAATTACTAGAACAATTAGATGTTGATAGCGGTCAGAGCCAAGAAGAGCAATTAGAGTTAGAGGTAATGACAGATTTTTCAGCAGTTAATTTTTCTCAATTATCAGAGGCGACAATTCATTTTGAATTGGAAGATAGCAATTATTTAAAAGATGCTATTTTGAAATTCGGTTTGTATGATGGCGTAAATCATGTTGTGATAGATGCTACAACACTAAGTCAGCACAGTGAGTTAGTAGCATGGCTCGAAAATGAAGAAACTAAAAAAATAGTTTACGATGCTAAAAAAACATACGTTGCTGCCCATAGATTAGACATAAATATTAAAAACATTGTGTTCGATGCGATGTTAGCATCTTATATTATTGACCCATCAAGAGCGATAGATGATGTTCAATCAGTAGTGTCACATTACAATCAACACTTTGTACCATCAAGTGTATCGATTTATGGAAAAGGCAAAAAACGCCAAGTGCCAGAAAGTGAAACGTTAAATGATTATGTCGCAGCTATTATACATGCTGTTTATCAAGCAACGTCACACATGCAAGCACAATTAGAAGAATTTAATCAAGTTGCGTTATTACAAGATATGGAATTACCATTAGCACGCATCTTAAGTAACATGGAAGAAACAGGTATATACACAGATGGACAAGCATTAAAAGAAATGGAAATAGAAATACAACAGAAATTAGATACACTTATTGCCAATATACATGATGCGGCAGGAGAGTCATTTAATATTAACTCACCTAAACAACTTGGAGTTGTGTTATTTGAAACATTAGAATTACCTGTCATTAAAAAAACTAAAACAGGTTATTCAACTGCTGTTGATGTCTTGGAACAATTACAAGGTGAACATCCTATCATAGATTATATTTTAGAGTATCGTCAGTTATCTAAATTACAATCGACGTATGTTGAAGGCTTGCAAAAAGTTATTAGCGAAGATAATCGTATTCACTCTAGATTCAATCAAACATTAGCACAAACAGGTCGTTTGTCCTCAGTAGATCCAAACTTACAAAATATTCCAGTACGATTAGAAGAAGGGCGACGTATTAGAAAAGCGTTTAGACCTACATCAAAAGATAACGTAATTTTGTCTGCGGATTATTCACAAATTGAATTAAGAGTGTTAGCGCATATCACGCAAGATGATAGTATGATTCAAGCTTTTAAAAATAATGAAGATATTCATACTGCAACAGCGGTTAAAGTTTTTGATGTTTCACCAGATGAAGTTGATAGTTTGATGCGCCGACAAGCAAAAGCAGTAAATTTTGGTATTGTGTACGGCATTAGTGATTACGGTCTAAGTCAAAGTCTCGGTATTACTAGAAAGCAAGCAAAACAATTTATAGATGATTATTTAGATAGTTTTCCTGGAGTTAAACAATATATGCAAGATATAGTAAAAGATGCTAAAGCTCAAGGATATGTAGAAACACTATTGCATCGTAGACGTTACATTCCAGATATTACTAGCCGTAACTTTAACTTGCGTAGTTTTGCGGAAAGAACGGCAATGAATACACCAATTCAAGGCAGTGCAGCTGATATTATTAAATTAGCTATGGTGAATTATGATCAAGCCATTCAAGATCAAACATTTAACGCAACATTATTATTACAAGTTCACGATGAATTAATATTTGAACTACCACGTGATGAAGTAGAAGAATTTAGTAAATTTATAGAAGATATTATGGATAATGCATTATCACTTGATGTACCACTTTTAGTAGAAACAAGTTACGGTGATACATGGTATGATGCAAAATAGAAAGAAGGAATAATATGCCAGAACTTCCAGAAGTTGAACACGTCAAACGTGGCATACAACCCTATGTCGTAGGTGAAAAGATAAACCGCGTCATATTTTCATCTAAAGTTATCGAAGGTAAAAAGCAACAGCGTGAAACAATTATTAAAGGTATGGCTTTAGATACGTTCCAAACCTTTACGGAAGGTTATGTCATCGATGCTATCGAACGACGCAGTAAATACATTGTATTTCATTTAGAAAAAGATGGCGCGACGCGTATTTTGATTAGTCATTTAGGTATGGCTGGTGGATTCTTTATTGTAAATCATGTAGATGATATACCAGTCGAAAATTATCGTAAGCATTGGCACGTAATCTTTGAATTGAGTAATGGGAAACAATTAGTTTATTCGGATATTCGACGATTTGGAGAAATACGTAATGTTCCATTCTTCGAAGCGTACCCGTCATTTTTACAAATTGCGCCAGAGCCTTTTGATCATGACGCGTTAAATTATTATTTAGCGTGTTTTGATCACAAACGTTATTATGATAAACCTATTAAACAAATGATTTTAGATCACCGTGTCATCTCTGGTTGTGGTAATATATATGCTTGTGAAGCGCTATTTCGTGCAGGTATTCATCCAGCTAGAAAGACTCAAGATTTAAATCATCAAGAACGAGAAATGCTATTTTTATATGTTCGAGAAGTACTTGAAGAGGGTATTAAAAATGGTGGAACAAGCATTTCAGATTATCGTCATGCTGATGGTAATACTGGTACAATGCAACTACATTTAAATGTATATAAACAAAAGACATGTAAGGTGTGTAATTCGATGATTGCTACCCAAGTTATTGCGACGAGAAATAGTCATTTCTGTCCAACATGTCAAAAATAAAGGAAGCGTGAGAAAGATGCCGAAAGTTATAGGACTAACAGGTGGGATTGCAACCGGAAAATCAACTGTAGCTGAATTATTAGAAATCCATGGTTTTAAAATCGTTGATGCAGATGTTGCCTCTCGAAAAGCTGTTGCTAAAGGTAGTGAAGGTTTAGCCCAAGTTAAAGCAGCATTTGGTGATGAGGCTATTGCTGAGAACGGGGAAATGGATAGACAGTATGTTGGCGATATTGTGTTTAATTACCCTGAAAAAAGATTGGAACTCAACGAAATTGTACATCCTATTGTTAGAACAATTATGGATGAAGAAAAAGATCAATTTTTAGCAGAAGGGTACAATGTCATTATGGATATTCCTTTACTTTATGAAAATGACTTACAAGAAACTGTTGATGAAGTATGGTTAGTTTATACATCAGAAAGTATCCAAATAGATCGATTAATGGAAAGAAATGATATGTCACTAGAAGATGCTAAAGCACGTGTGCTAAGTCAAATTTCCATTGATAAAAAACGACGTATGGCTGATCAGGTCATAGATAATCGAGATTCTAAGCTCGAACTTAAACAAAATTTAGAGCAGTTATTAATTGAAGAAGGTTATTTAGATAGCAGTGAGTCATAAATTAAAAAATCACTATGGGAAAATGTTATTTCTGTAGTGATTTTTTATTTTTTGTTTAGAAAACGCTTTCAATTAGCGATATTTATGTTATACTAATCTCATAAAGTATAACACATAAGTGAGGAGTGCTTCTTATGACAACGAATATTGCAATTAATGGAATGGGCAGAATAGGTCGAATGGCCTTAAGAATTGCTTTGAAAAATAAAAATTTAAATGTGGTAGCAATTAATGCGAGCTATCCACCTGAAACAATAGCGCATTTAATTAATTATGATACAACTCATGGTACATATGATTTAAAAATAGAACCAACGGATCACGGCATTAAAGTAGATGAGCATGAAATTAAATTACTTGCTGACCGTAATCCTGAAAATCTACCATGGAAGTTGTTAGATATCGATATTGTTATTGAAGCTACTGGTAAATTTAATCACGGTGATAAAGCAAGTGCACATTTAACTGCGGGGGCTAAAAAGGTGTTATTGACAGGTCCATCAAAAGGTGGAGATGTTCAAATGATCGTTAAAGGCGTGAATAATAACGATCTTGATATTGAACAATATGATATTTTCAGTAATGCTTCTTGTACAACGAATTGCATTGGCCCTGTGGCGAAAGTACTTAATGATAAATTTGGTATTGTAAATGGTCTAATGACAACTGTACATGCAATTACTAATGATCAAAATAATATTGATAACCCACATAAAGATTTAAGAAGAGCACGTTCCTGTAATGAAAGCATAATACCTACATCAACTGGCGCTGCCAAAGCATTAAAAGAAGTAATGCCAGAATTAGATGGTAAATTGCATGGTATGGCTTTAAGAGTACCAACTAAAAATGTATCGTTAGTAGATTTGGTCGTTGATTTAGAAACTGATGTTACAGTAGATGACATAAATCAAGCATTTAAAGAAAACGACTTGCAAGGTGTATTAGCTACAGAAGATGCACCATTAGTGTCAGTTGATTTTAATACAAATCCACATTCAGCTGTTATCGATACTCAAAGCACTTTAGTAATGGGTGATAAAAAAGTTAAGGTGATTGCTTGGTACGACAATGAGTGGGGTTATTCAAATCGTGTCGTTGAAATAGCAGCTCAAATTGGTGAATCATTGAAAGAAAATTCGAAGGTAGTTTCAAGTTAATTCGTAAATATTAGATAAAGATAAAAATAAATGCCAAACCCAGAAGGGATTGGCATTTATTTTTATTTGCTAGTATAAACTAGATAATAATAAGGATTCTTTTGTATCATATTATTTTATAGTATAATAAGGCGTAATCTACAAAAGAGGGTGAAAGTACCATGAAATGTCCGAAATGTAGCGCGACGCATTCCCGTGTTGTTGATTCTAGACATGCGGATGAAGTAAATGCGATTCGCCGAAGAAGAGAATGTGAACAATGTGGTACAAGATATACCACATTTGAACATATAGAAAAACGTCCACTTATAGTGGTGAAAAAAGATGGCACACGTGAACAGTTTCTACGTGAAAAAATTTTAAATGGTTTAGTACGGTCGTGCGAAAAAAGACCAGTGCGATACGAACAATTAGAAGAGATAACAAATAGTGTTGAATGGCAATTACGTGATATAGGACAAGCTGAAGTTTCGTCGAGAGAAATCGGTGAATATGTGATGAATTTATTGATGCATGTAGATCAAGTTTCCTATGTTAGATTTGCATCAGTATATAAAGAGTTTAAAGATGTCGATCAATTATTGCAATCTATGCAAGGTATCTTATCTGAAAATAAACGGAGTGATTCATAAATGGGGTTACAATCTGCTAAATTTGGGCTGAGACCACAAGATGATTTTCAAGTTAAACGAGACTTTCAGCTAACAAACCATAATTTAGCTATTTTAAATCGTTTATTTACGCCATTAGTTGGCTCAAGTGCAATTGGGCTTTTGCATTATTTAAACCAATTTGTTGAGTCAACATCTAATCAAGTAAACACACATTACATTATTATGAGTGAATTGAAAATTAATTTAAAAGAGTTTAGACAACAAATGGATATTTTAGAGGGCATTGGTTTAGTAAAAAGCTTTGTAAAACATGAAGATAACACTTCATCATTTGTTTATAAATTAGTGCAACCACCTACTGCCCGTCAATTTTTCAGTGATCCAATGTTATCTATCTTTTTGTATAATGAAGTCAGTAAGCAACGTTACCATCAACTAAAATCAGATTTTGAAACATCTACTGCTATAGATTTAACTGAATTCCAAGAAATCACACGCAAGTATACTGATGTGTTCAAATTGCCTAAAGGTAATTTAGTAGAAGATGTAAGTCAAATGCCACAAGAATCTACATATAAAGGTCTGGATTTATCGGCAGTGAATTTTGATTTTGAAACGTTGTACGACCTTCTTCAAACACATTTCATTAGCGAAGAAATAATAACTCAAGAAGCTAAACATTTAATTATTCAATTAGCTACATTATATGGTTTAACACCTGAAGCTATGAAACGTATTATCTTAAAGTCAATTACAAGTGCACAACAGTTATCATTCGAAGATATAAGAAAATATGCGCGCACGTATTATTTAATGGAACATGAACAACATTTACCTTCGCTACAACAAAAAGATCAAATTACAGCGCCGAAACCATCAGCAGAACAAAATGATGATGATAAAAATTGGTTACAACAATTAGAAAATACGAGTCCAATAGAAATGTTAGCATCTTGGTCTAGTTCTGAACCAACTACACAACAAAAAGTAATGGTGGAAGAGTTGGTAGAACGAGAAAAAATGTCATTTGGAGTAATTAACATCTTATTACAATTTGTTATGTTAAAAGAAGATATGAAATTACCTAAAGCATATATATTGGAGATAGCTTCAAATTGGAAAAAATTAGGAATTAGTACTGCAGAACAAGCATATCAACATGCACTAAAAGTAAATCAACCTAAACCAGAGACACGCGTTGCCTCATCACAATCACGATACAAAAAGCACCAATTAGCTTCTAAAGAAATGACTCCAAAATGGTTGTTGGAGCGAGAACAACAAGCATCGACTGAAAGTGATGATAATAATAAAAAGGTAGATAATGATAATAATGAAGAGGAAGATCAAGAAAGAGCTGCTTTCTTACAACATTTAAAAGAGAGATGGGGGGAAGATGACGAATGAAACGTTTCGATCAAATAATGGGTGACTCTAATCAGTTGTTTAAACGTATTGCAAAAATTAAACATGATGTAGTAAATGATCATGATGTTAAACAATTTTTAGAACAACATCAGGCTGAATTAACCAATGCGATGATTGATGAGGATTTAAATGTGCTACAAGAATATAAGGACCAACAAAAGCACTATGATGGTCATAGTTTTAACGACTGCCCGAACTTCGTTAAAGGTCACGTTCCAGAATTGTATATAGACAATCAACATATTAAAATTCGTTATTTGCCTTGTCCTTGTAAAGTTAAACATGACGAAGAAAAATACAACGCTCAGTTAATTACTTCACATCATATGCAACGTGATACATTAAATGCAAAATTAAAAGATATTTATTTAAAAGGTAAACGATTAGAAGTCGCACGTGCAGCAGATGATATTTGTAACGCGATTGCAAATCAAGATGCTAATATCAAGGGCATGTATTTACATGGTGAATTTGGGACAGGTAAATCATTTATTTTGGGGGCAATTGCCAACCAACTTAAAACGAAAAAAATACCATCAACTATTATTTATTTGCCTGAATTTATTCGCACTCTGAAAAGTGGTTTTAAAGATGGCACATTTGAAACAAAGCTAGCTAAAGTGCGAGAAGCTAATATTTTAATGTTAGACGACATAGGTGCTGAAGAAATTACACCGTGGGTACGTGATGAAATTATTGGACCGATTTTACATTATCGTATGGTCCAAGAGTTACCAACGTTCTTTAGTTCTAACTATAACTTCAAAGAATTACAACATCATTTATCAGTGACCCGTGATGGTACAGAACTTACAAAAGCTGCTCGTATCATGGAGCGAATTAAGACATTAGCTACACCTTACTATTTAGATGGCGAGAATTATAGAGATGTTTGAAATTTACAGTAAATGTTGTATAATGTAAGTAAATCTAAATCAAAATAATACAAAATGAGGACATGATAATTAAATCACTAATATACAGCAAGTCATTAGTTGATGAGAATATGACTATTATATTTAGTTATTACTCCCTCCTAGATAGTGTTTGTAATGAACACTCGGCTCAAGACCGTTATCTTATGTAGAGTTAACATATTGTTGTCAGACATATATGTTGAATTAGGGTGGTACCACGAAGACCTCGTCCCTTATTGGGATGGGGTCTTTTTCTATTGTTTTATTTTGATTAAGAACTTGAATTTTTAATGGAGGGTAAATAAACATGGATCAAATAAATATTCAATTTCCAGATGGTAATAATAAAGCGTTTGATAAAGGAACAACAACTGAAGACATCGCACAATCAATTAGTCCAGGACTTAGAAAAAAAGCTGTAGCGGGTAAATTCAATAATACATTAGTGGATTTAACGCGTCCGTTAGAAACTGATGGTGACATTGAAATAGTGACACCTGGTAGTGAAGAAGCGTTAGAAGTGCTACGCCATTCAACAGCTCACTTAATGGCACAAGCACTTAAACGACTATACGGAGATGTGAAATTTGGTGTAGGTCCTGTAATAGATGGTGGATTCTATTACGATTTTGATATGGAACAATCTATATCTTCGGATGACTTCGAACAAATTGAAAAAACAATGAAACAAATTGTTAATGAAAACTTCCCGATTGAACGTAAAGTCGTTTCACGCCAAGAAGCTCAAACGTTTTTCGCAGATGATCCATATAAACTAGAATTAATTGATGCGATTCCAGAAGATGAATCAGTAACATTATATAGTCAAGGTGAATTTACTGATTTATGTCGTGGTGTACATGTACCATCAACAGCAAAAATTAAAGAATTCAAATTGCTATCAACTGCTGGTGCGTATTGGCGTGGTGACAGCAACAACAAAATGTTGCAACGTATTTATGGTACAGCCTTTTTCGATAAAAAAGATTTAAAAGCACATTTACAAATGCTAGAAGAGCGTAAAGAACGTGACCATCGTCGAATTGGTAAGGATTTAGAACTTTTCTCAAACAATCCATTAGTAGGTGCTGGTTTACCATTATGGTTACCAAATGGCGCAACTATTCGTCGTGAAATTGAACGTTATATTGTCGACAAAGAAGTAAGTATGGGTTATGACCATGTCTATACACCAGTGATGGCGAATGTTGACTTATATAAAACATCTGGCCACTGGGACCACTATCAAGAAGATATGTTCCCAACGATGAAATTAGATGAGCAAGAAGAAATGGTTTTAAGACCAATGAACTGTCCACACCATATGATGATTTATGCCAACAAACCGCATTCTTATCGTGAATTACCTATACGTATTGCAGAATTAGGTACAATGCATCGTTATGAATCTAGTGGTGCGGTTTCAGGTTTACAACGTGTGCGTGGTATGACTTTAAATGATGCACATATCTTTGTGAGACCTGACCAAATCAAAGAAGAATTTAAACGAGTAGTAAATTTAATTATGGAAGTTTATGAAGATTTCGGCTTTGAAAATTATAACTTTAGATTAAGCTATAGAGATCCAGCCGATAAAGAAAAGTATTTTGACGATGATGAAATGTGGAATACTGCGGAAAATATGTTGAAAGAAGCGGTGGATGAATTAGGATTAGATTATGTTGAAGCTATAGGTGAAGCTGCATTCTACGGTCCTAAATTAGACGTTCAAGTTCAAACTGCAATGGGCAAAGAAGAAACTCTATCAACTGCACAATTAGACTTCTTACTACCACAAAAATTTGATTTAACATATATTGGTAATGACGGTGAACAACATAGACCAGTAGTTATTCATAGAGGTGTAGTATCAACAATGGAACGCTTTGTTGCTTTCCTAACTGAAGAAACAAAAGGCGCATTCCCAACATGGTTAGCACCTAAGCAAGTTGAAATCATTCCAGTCAATGTAGACTTACATTATGATTATGCACGAAGCTTACAAGATGAGCTAAAATCACAAGGTGTAAGAGTAGAGATTGATGATCGAAATGAAAAAATGGGTTACAAAATTAGAGAAGCACAAATGCAAAAAATTCCATATCAACTCGTAGTTGGAGACAAAGAAGTAGAGAACAACGAAGTGAATGTACGTAAATACGGATCACAAGATCAAGAAACTATTGAACGTGATGACTTCATTTGGAGCTTAATTGATGAAATCAGACTTAAAAAAGCAAGATAGTATTGAAACAGTATGAGAAATCATGTATATTGAGTGTTAGTGAAATAAATGAATAAAAAAATTGAGTTAGAGGTTGCGTTTTTAATTAGTAACTGTTCAAGTGTTTGATGGAACAATTGTTGAGCAAGTGAAAGGTAAAAATGCCGAAATAAATAATAACCATTAGTATTATTTATTGGGCCAGTTATCGAAAGGAACTGGACTGTCACACATGTGAAGTGCTACCTATATATATGATAAAAAAGGTTGCATATCAAATGGGTATGTAACCTTTTTATATTACATGATTCAACAGTTACAATGGGGAATGAACTGGATGTAATGAAGGAGTAATTATAAAGTCATATCAGTGTAAACCTCTAAGCATTTCAGAAAGGAAGCTTATATGGGAAATAATACGAATCAAAATGGCGGTGTACAAAGAGGACTTAAAGATCGTCATATTTCAATGATTGCAATCGGTGGTTGTATCGGTACTGGATTGTTTATGACTTCTGGTGGTGCAATTCATGATGCTGGTGCACTTGGAGCGTTATTAGCATTTGCAATTATCGGTGCAATGGTGTTCTTCTTAATGACATCATTGGGAGAGATGGCTACATATTTACCAGTGTCAGGTTCATTTAGTACCTATGCTACTCGCTTTGTAGATCCATCTTTAGGATTTGCATTAGGTTGGAATTATTGGTTTAACTGGGTTATTACCGTTGCAGCAGATGTGACAATCGCGGCACAAGTTGTTCAATATTGGTCACCATTACAAGGGCTGCCAGCATGGGGATGGAGTTGTCTATTCCTAATTATAATTTTTGGACTTAATGCATTATCTGTTAGAGTATATGGTGAAAGTGAATATTGGTTTGCTTTAATAAAAGTAGTAACTGTAATTATTTTTATTGTCATAGGACTGTTAACAATAGTTGGTATTATGGGCGGCAAATTTGTAGGATTCGAAACATTCACAGCTGGAGAAGGACCAATTTTAGGTGATGGTTTCAGCGGTAGCTTGTTGACCATTTTAGGTGTGTTTTTAGTTGCTGGATTCTCATTCCAAGGAACAGAATTAATTGGGATAACAGCAGGTGAATCAGAAAATCCTGAACGTGCAGTACCAAAAGCGATTAAACAAGTCTTTTGGAGAATTTTATTGTTTTACATTTTAGCTATTTTTGTAATTGGAATGTTGATTCCATACAACAGTGATGCTTTAATGGGTGGCGATACTAGTGTTGCGACTTCTCCGTTTACACTTGTATTCCAAAATGCAGGGTTAGCATTTGCGGCATCATTTATGAATGCAGTTATATTAACATCTGTATTATCTGCCGGTAATTCCGGTATGTACGCTTCAACACGTATGTTATATTCTATGAGTAAAGATAAGCTAGCATTTCCTATTTTTGGCAAAACAAATAAATATGGTGTGCCATACATGTCATTGTTAGTAACAGCACTTATAGTTATTGCTATCTTCTTATTACAACATATTAGTGGCGATGCTTATGAATATATCGTGGCAGCGAGTGGTATGACTGGATTTATAGCTTGGGTTGGAATAGCAGTCAGTCATTATCGCTTTAGAAAAGCGTTTGATAAACAAAATTATGATAAATCTAAATTAAAATATAAAGCGAAACTCTTCCCATTTGGGCCAATATTCGCAGGTGTTTTATGTGTGCTTGTTATTGTTGGACAGGATGTTGATTTCATTAAAACAGGTGATTTTAATTTAAATCGTTTTGTCATCACATACATGGGTATTCCAGTATTTTTAGCATTCTTTATTTATCACAAATTACGCTATAAAACAAAAATGATTCCATTAGATAAAGTAAACTTAAATCAAGATGTTGATATGAAATCAACTGAAAATAAATAATAAAAACTATTGACTATTGTCGTGGTTACTGGTAATATTAGTAACGTTGAATACGAAACGTACCAAGAAGAAGCTCCCGCTTCTCACCTGTAGCGACGCAACAAGCTGTTGGCAGGTCAATAATACATGCAAAGACATGTGTGAAGCAGAGCGGGTATCTTGTATACTCGCTCTGTTTTTGCTTGGGATAATTTCGTAAAAATCTTGGAGGTGTCAACCATAGCTAAAGATCAGACTCAAGTTAATGAAAAGATTCGCGCAAAAGAATTACGATTAATCGGTCAAGATGGTGAACAAATTGGTGTTAAAGCCAAAAATGAAGCACTTGAAATGGCTGATAGAGTTGGTTTAGATGTAGTCGTAGTTGCTCCTAACGCTAAACCACCTGTTGCAAGAATTATGGATTACGGAAAGTATAAATTCGAACAACAGAAAAAAGAAAAAGAAATGAAAAAGAAACAAAAAACGATTAATGTAAAAGAAATTCGTTTAAGCCCAACTATTGAAGAACATGACTTCCAAACTAAATTAAAGAATGGTCGTAAGTTCTTATCAAAAGGCGACAAATGTAAAGTTTCTATTCGTTTTAGAGGTCGTGCAATTACGCATAAAGAAATTGGTCAACGTCAATTAGAAAAATTTGCAGAAGAATGTAAAGATATTGCTACTGTTGAGCAAAGACCTAAAATGGAAGGGCGTCAAATGTTTATCATGTTAACGCCAATTGCTGAAAAATAATTTTTGAAAACACAGGAGGAATTGTATCATGCCTAAAATGAAAACACACCGTGGAGCTGCTAAACGTGTTAAAAGAACTGGTTCAGGTCAATTAAAACGTTCAAGAGCTTTCACATCTCACTTATTTGCAAACAAAAATACAAAACAAAAACGCCAATTACGTAAAGCTAGATTAGTACACAAATCAGATATGAAACGTGTAAAACAATTATTAGCGTATAAAAAATAATCGAGCGATTTTAGAGTGAAATTTGACATTAAAAAGATCTAACACAATTTTGAGGAGGAATTTATTATGCCACGAGTAAAAGGTGGAACAGTAACAAGAGCTCGTCGTAAAAAGACGATCAAATTAGCAAAAGGTTACTTTGGTTCAAAACGTACGTTATACAAAGTAGCTAAACAACAAGTAATGAAATCAGGACAATATGCATTCCGTGACCGTCGTCAAAGAAAACGTGATTTCCGTAAATTATGGATTACACGTATTAACGCTGCTGCACGTCAACACGACATTAGTTATTCAAAATTAATGAACGGCTTGAAAAAAGCTGAAATCGACGTGAACCGTAAAATGTTATCTGAAATCGCAATTTCAGACGATAAAGCTTTCGGTGAATTAGTTGCTAAAGCAAAAGAAGCTTTAAAATAATATTTACTAAAAAAGAGATGTGGTATGACTGCATCTCTTTTTTATTTTGAGATGTATCAGAGTTTTGATAAAATAACTGTGAAGTCGTATCTGAAGGAGATTATCATGTCAAAGTTTGATGAAATGATTACAGTAGTACCAAGAACTATATTATTTAATAATGAAAAAAATCAATTTAATGGTTTTCTGTCTAACAATGGTCAAAAAGGCTCAGAAATTTTTGAGACATTGTCACAATATGAAGTGAAACGTCGTGGAGATATGGAAGAAGATCCAACGTACAAACAGTTAATATCGTATTGTTTGTTGCAAAATGAAGAGGGTCAAATTTTGGTTTATGATCGCTTGAGCGGTGGAGGCGAATCACGGTTGCATGGACAATCTTCTATAGGTGTCGGTGGTCATATGAATGATATCGTAGGAGCTGCATCAATAAATGAAGTTTTACGTATCAATGCACAACGTGAGTTAGAAGAAGAAATTGGTTTATCTGAACAAAAAACACAAAATTTACAATACATAGGTTTTATTAATGACGATACAAATGAAGTGGGAGAAGTTCATTTAGGAGTCGTGTTTAAAATAACCGTAGATTCAAAAGATGTTGAAGTTAAGGAGACGGATACATTAAAAATCAAGTGGGTAGAACAAGGTAGTATTGAAAATTATGATGATTTTGAAACTTGGAGTGCATTGATTTTAGAAGCATTACAGTAGAGGTGGATTACATGTCTGATATCATTCCTTTTCCTCGGTCAAAAGATAAATTAATTCGTGATATTAAAATAGCTTATAATCAAGATGATTTAGAGGAAATGTATTCTTTGTTTGATAATTATGAGGAGCATTTTGAATTAGATGAAACATTGTCATTATTGAAGTGTTCAATGTTATATCGTATGAATCATTTTTTAGAATTAAGAGAAGAAGCAATTATATTATTAAAGCAAGGTTTTACGAATTATGATGAATTAGTCATATATTATGTGGAAAGTTTAAATGGCTTAGGTCAATATTTTGAAGCCATCGAGGTCATTGACCAAATCATAGATGAAGTACAAAATCATAAAACACGCATGGAATTATTACCTCTCAAGTCTTATGCACTAAGCCAATTAGAGCAACATAATGCGCAAGTAGCTTCACAATTACAACAATTTGATACTTTAGAGATACGTGACCAAATTAACACTATTTTAACATTGATAGACAATAGTCAATATTGTTATAAAGATACAGTAGCCAGTTTATTGAACAACACTGATATTCGGAATAATGTTATTTCTATAATGTTAGAATATTTACGTTTTGCACAATATGAAGAAGTAGTGCATATTAGCAAATTCAATCAAAATTTATCACTAGTTCCTAAAGACTTACCAGGCTTAGAACACACAACCATGAAACAACAAGTAATACCTGAAGTTGTAAAGTGTTTAGATGATGAAGGTACACAATTACTTGAAGAGGCATTACATGTTATGAATAATCATGCAATATTACTCTACCCAATTGACATCCAAACAATTGGTTCTGTTCCACAGTGGATTAAGGCATATGAAAACTACTTTAAATCCATGTTAGGTATTGTACAACCGCCATCAATAGATGAGGTAAGTGAATTTATTCAACGGTTAGATCAACTAGAGTAATTTAATAGAATTCGGGTAGACAATAACCGTTAACATATTTATGCTAAATTATATAATTAAAATAAAATGCAAAGAACGAAGTTCAACATTTGTGTAGGCACAACACGTGTGATATACTAATGAAGTTGAAAAAATAAAATAGGATAATCATGGAGGTTTTTATACATGACAGCAACTTGGGAAAAAAAAGAAGGTAACGAAGGTGTATTATCAGTTACCGTTCCAGCAGAAAAATTAGACAAAGCTTTAGATCAAGCTTTTAAAAAGGTAGTAAAACAAATCAACGTACCTGGTTTCCGTAAAGGAAAAGTACCTCGTCAAATTTTTGAACAACGTTTTGGCGTAGAAGCTTTATATCAAGATGCAGCTGATATTTTATTACCAGAAGCATACGGTGAAGCAATTGACGAAACTGGTATTAAACCAGTAGATCAACCTGAAATTGATGTAACACAAATTGAAAAAGGTAGCGACTTCAAATTCGATGCAACAGTTGTTGTAGAACCAGAAGTTCAATTAGGAGACTATAAAGGTCTAGAAATTGAAAAACAATCTACTGAATTAACTGAAGAAGAAATTCAAGAATCAATTGACCATCAATTAGGTCATTTATCAGAAATGGTTGTTAAAGAAGATGCAGCTATTGAAAATGGCGATACTGTAAACATCGATTTTGATGGTTATGTTGATGGTGAGCAATTCGAAGGTGGCCAAGCTGACGGCTATGACTTAGAAATTGGTTCAGGAATGTTTATTCCAGGATTTGAAGAACAATTAGTTGGTGTGAAAGCTGGAGAAGAAAAAGACGTTACCGTTACATTCCCAGAAGAATATCATGCTGAAGAGTTAGCTGGTAAAGAAGCAACTTTCAAAACTAAAGTTAACGAAGTGAAATACAAAGAAGTTCCAGAATTAACTGATGAAATTGCAAATGAATTAGACTCAGAAGCTAACACAGTTGCAGAATACAAAGAAAACACTCGTAAACGTTTAGCTGAACAAAAAGAAACTGATGCTGAAAATGCTCAAAAAGAAGAAGCAATTAACAAAGCTGCGAATAATACAACAGTAGATATTCCAGAAGCTATGGTTAATACAGAGCTAGATCGTATGGTTCAAGAATTCGGTCAACGTATGCAACAACAAGGTCTAAATCTTGAAACTTACTTCCAAATTTCTGGCCAAGACGAAACTCAATTAAGAGAACAAATGAAAGACGATGCTGAAGAACGTGTTAAAACAAACTTAACACTTACTGCTATCGCTGAAGCTGAAAATGTAGAAGTTTCAGATGAAGATATCGATAAAGAATTAGAAAAAATGAGTGAACAATTTAATATCTCAGTTGAAGATATTAAACAAACACTTGGCAATACAGATATCGTAAAAAATGATGTACGTATTCAAAAAGTTATTGACTTATTAGTTGACGAAGCTAAATTAGTAGAACCAACTAAAGAAGACGAAGAAGCATAATACAAGTTTAATAAGTTGAGCAGATTATTAGTTGTATAATATGTAAAGCTGTATAATACAAAATTGTTGAGTAGCAGATGCATTAATTATGATGTATCTGCTTCACTATTATGTGCAAATAACTTGTAGTTTTAACTGTTTGCATATTAAAATGCTATCTAGTATAGTCTTTAGGGAATAGGGGTGTAAATAGAATGTTCAAGTTCAATGAAGATGAAGAAAATTTAAAATGTTCTTTCTGTGGCAAAGATCAAGATCAAGTGAAGAAATTAGTTGCAGGAAGTGGCGTATATATTTGTAATGAGTGTATTGAATTATGTTCAGAAATAGTTCAAGAAGAATTAGCTCAAGCTGAACCAGAAGGTTTAACTGAATTACCAACTCCAAAAGAAATTATGGATCAATTAAATGATTATGTAATTGGTCAAGAAAAAGCTAAAAAATCATTAGCGGTGGCTGTATATAATCACTATAAACGTATCCAACAGTTAGGTCCTAACGAAGATGAAGTAGAGTTACAAAAAAGTAATGTTGCTTTAATCGGACCTACAGGTAGTGGTAAAACACTATTAGCACAAACTTTAGCAAAAACATTAAATGTACCTTTTGCGATTGCAGATGCAACAAGTTTAACAGAAGCAGGGTATGTTGGTGATGATGTAGAAAACATCTTATTACGTTTAATCCAAGCAGCAGATTTCGATATTGATAAAGCTGAAAAAGGAATTATCTATGTCGATGAAATCGATAAAATCGCGCGTAAATCAGAAAATACATCGATTACAAGAGATGTGTCAGGTGAAGGCGTTCAACAAGCATTGTTGAAAATACTTGAAGGTACTACTGCTAGTGTTCCGCCACAAGGTGGCCGTAAACATCCAAACCAAGAATTAATCCAAATTGATACTTCTAATATTTTGTTTGTACTTGGTGGTGCATTCGATGGTATTGATGAAGTTATTAAACGTAGATTAGGTGAAAAGGTTATTGGCTTTGCAAGTAGTGAAGCTTCTAAATATGATGAAGATGCAATTCTTGAACAAATTAGACCAGAAGATTTACAAGCTTATGGTTTAATTCCAGAATTCATTGGTCGTGTCCCAATTGTAGCTAACTTAGAAACATTAGATGTTGAAGCGTTGAAAAATATCTTAACTCAACCAAAAAATGCATTAGTAAAACAATATGTTAAAATGCTTGAATTGGATGATGTTGAGTTAGAATTTACCGACGAAGCATTAGCTGCGATTAGTAACAAAGCTATAGAACGTAAAACAGGTGCTCGTGGTTTACGCTCTATTATTGAAGAAGCATTGATAGACATCATGTATGATGTGCCATCTACTGACGGCGTTGTTAAGGTTAAAATTACTGAAGAGACTATCAATGAAGAAAAAGAGCCTGAATTGTACGACAAAGAAGGCAATTTAATTAATAATGAACAAACATCAGCATAAGCGCTATATAGTCTAATGATGATGTTATATAGAAGTGAGAATAGGAAATCAAATGATTTTTATTTGATTCCTGTCTCACTTCTTTTTTATTTTGTGAACATGTTATGATTAATTGTGATAAGCCATCGCATTCTGAGATGTTCTATACTATAATTAAATGGTTAAATTAGATGAAAGTGGGTCAATTATGAATATTAATCCAAATGAAATAGAAATACTGATTAGTGCAGTAAAATCAGAGCAATATCCTGAAACAGGACTAAGTGAAGTAGCATTAAGTGGACGCTCTAATGTTGGAAAATCATCATTTATTAACAGTATGATTGGTCGCAAAAATATGGCACGCACATCACAACAACCTGGTAAAACACAAACACTCAACTTTTATAATATTGATAATCAATTGGTTTTTGTAGATGTACCAGGGTATGGTTATGCTAAAGTAAGTAAAAAGCAACGTGAAGCTTTTGGTAAAATGATAGAACAATATATAACTGAACGTGATAGTTTGAAACTGGTAATTCAACTTGTTGATTTACGACACAATCCTACTGAAGATGATATTTTAATGTATAACTTTTTAAAATATTACGAGTTGCCAACGTTGGTAATTGCTACGAAAGAAGACAAAATTGCCAAAGGCAAAGTACAAAAGCATTTAGATAACATTCAACAAAAATTAGAGATGGAACCCGAAGATCAAATAATAAGCTATTCAGCAGTGAAAAATAATAAGCAAAAAATTATTTGGAATACTATTGCTTCTTATTTATAATCATTATTAAAAGATACTTAAAATTATGAAATAATGGCCGTTAGGGCAGTAATTATGACAAATATTTGAATTTACTTTATAATTCTTCTAATTTAAAGGCGCAACATACTTAACTCACAAATTAGATGTGTTATAATTTAATTATTGGATTATGTATGGAGGGCGTTATAGATGCATTTTATTGCAATTAGTGTAAATCATCGTACTGCCGATGTAGCATTAAGAGAAAAAGTTGCTTTTAAAGAAGATGCCATACGTTTAGCAAATGTTGATTTATTTGAAACTAAATCTATTTTAGAAAATGTAATCTTATCAACTTGTAATCGTACGGAAGTGTATGCTATTGTCGACCAAATTCACACAGGACGTTATTATATACAACGTTTTTTAGCACGTGCTTTTGGTTTTGATGTAGAAGAAATTAAAACAATGACAGAGGTACATGTCGAGGATGATGCTGTGAATCATCTTATGCGTGTAGTTTCTGGCTTAGATTCGATAGTATTAGGGGAAACACAAATTTTAGGACAATTAAGAGATGCGTTTTTTAAAGCCCAAGAAGAAGATACAACAGGAACAATATTTAACCATTTATTTAAACAGGCAATCACATTTGCTAAAAAAGCACACAATGAAACAGATATTGCTGACAATGCAGTAAGTGTGTCATATGCTGCGGTTGAATTAGCAAAAAAAGTATTCGGAAAATTAACTCATAAAAAAGCACTAATCGTTGGTGCTGGAGAAATGAGTGAATTGTCACTACTTAATTTAATAGGTGCTGATGTTAGCGATATTACAATTTTCAATAGAACTGAAAGTAAAGCACAACGTTTAGCTGAAAAACATCAAGTTGCGAGTGCACCAATTTCAGATTTAGCTGCACATTTAAGTTCGGCAGATATTGTGATTAGCTCTACAAGTGCAGAGTCATATGTTATTACTAATCAAATGCTAGAACAGATTGAAGCCCCAAGAAAAGCGGATTCATTAGTGCTTATTGATATTGCTGTACCAAGAGATATTGAACCGAATATTACTGCGTTACCAGATGTTTTTAATTATGATGTGGATGACCTAAAAGGTTTAGTTGATGCCAATCTCAGAGAACGTCAATTAGCTGCAGATGCAATTGCCGAACGTATACCACAAGAGATTACTAATCATAATGACTGGGTTAACATGCTAGGAGTAGTTCCAGTGATTCGTGCCTTAAGAGAGAAAGCAATGACTATTCAATCAGAAACAATGGATAGTATTGATCGCAAATTACCAGGATTGTCTGAACATGAACGCAAAGTGGTATCTAAGCATACTAAAAGTATCATTAATCAAATGTTAAAAGATCCTATTAAACAAGCTAAAGAAATTAGTACTGATAAGAAAAGTAATGAAAAATTAGAGCTATTCCAAAACATTTTTGATATTGAAGCTGAACATCCTTACGAAGAGCAAAGAAGAAAATCAGCAGAAAAATTAAGTCACATTCTTAGTTTTGAATAGACGAAAAAAATGGTGATAGTATGCAAGATGCTTTATTTATAAGGTTTCATGAACTTATTTTGCTGATATATTTAATTAGTATTGCTTGTTATTTTTATGACTTTTTTAATAAAAATTTCAAAATAAGGAATACGGGCTTTATTACTTTAGGGATTGTTTGGGTATTACAAACAATCTCTTTATCTATCTATGTCAACCAGACTCATCAATTACCGTTAACGAATATATTTGATATATTGTTTTTAATAACTTGGTTGATTATAGCGATATCATTAGTGATTAGCGTTATAAAGCCAATAAACTTTTCCATATTTTTATTTAACTTAATAGGTTTTATCTTAATAGCATTAAACACATTTCAACCTACTGACCAATTGGAAAAAGGTCAAAAATTAACAATAATGAATGAATTATTAATTGTGCATATCGGTTTTGCAACGATAAGTTATGCCTTTTTTGCTTTGTCATTTGTAAACTGTATTTTATACTTATTACAATACAATAATTTAAAACACAAACGTTTTAATCAAAAATATTTTAGATTAGGAAGTGTAGCTACACTAGAGCAAATAGTGTTTTATTGTTCATTAACAGGCTTCATATTATTAATTATCAGTTTAATCTTGGGTGTGCAATGGGGATTGAATACTATAGGTTATTCCATATTATATGATTCCAAAGTATTGTTTTCATTCATTATAGCCATTTTTTATGCACTTTATCTATTCTTCAGAATTAGACAATTAATAATGAAACACAAACTTATTTATTTTAATGTTATAGTATTCGTATTATGCATGATTAATCTATTATTTGGCTCAAGTGTTTCTAGTTTTCATTAACTCGGTAAATCAGTAAAATTAAGATAGTGAAATAAGAAAAGGTGGTACGTAATATGCGTAAATTAATTGTTGGATCACGTAGAAGTAAACTTGCAATGACGCAGAGTCAGCAGTTTATTGACAAATTAAAAGCGATTGATCCGACGCTTGATATAGAAATTAAAGAAATTGTCACTAAAGGTGATAAAATTGTGGACAAGCAATTATCCAAAGTTGGTGGCAAAGGGTTATTTGTTAAGGAAATTCAAAATGAATTGTTTAATAAAGATATAGATATGGCTATTCATTCTTTAAAAGATGTGCCAAGCGTTATACCTGAAGGGCTAACTTTAGGATGTATTCCTGACAGAGAAATTCCTTTTGATGCATATATCGCCAAAAACCACGTTAAATTACAAGATTTACCAGCAGGTAGTATTGTCGGTACAAGTTCTTTACGTCGTGGTGCACAGATATTAGCACATTATCCAGAGCTAACTATTAAGTGGATACGAGGTAATATCGATACACGCTTAAATAAATTATATAACGAAGATTTTGATGCTATCTTGTTAGCAGCTGCTGGATTAAAACGTATGGGATGGTCAGATGATATTGTAACGACATATCTTGATAAAGACACGTTAATTCCCGCTATAGGTCAAGGTGCATTAGGTATCGAATGTCGTGCGGATGATACTGAATTATTGGAGTTATTACAACAAGTACACAACCAAGAAGTGGCAGATTGTGTAACTGCAGAGCGTACGTTTTTAAAAGCAATGGACGGTAGTTGTCAGGTACCTATAGGCGGATATGCGTCAATAAATGAGCAAAATGAAATTGAATTTACCGGTTTAATTATGTCACCAGATGGTAAAGAACGCTATGAACATACGGTCAGTGGTACAGATCCTGTAGCGTTAGGTGAACAAGTAAGTGAAGTGTTAAATGAACAAGGTGCTTATGAAATAATCAAAGCATTAAACGAAAATCAATAATCGTTTGAGGTGAAACTATGAAACCAGTTATTGTGATGACGCAAAGTAATCCATATACAAATCAACAAGCAACTATTATCCATAAACCTTTTATTAAGATAATACCTTTGCAATTTGATTTGACGGTACTTTCGTCACACTATGACTGGCTTATTTTTTCTTCCAAAAATGCGGTGAAATATTTTTATCCATATTTATCACAAGTAGCAGTTGATAATATAGCTGTTATTGGTGAAAAAACGGCCGATTATTGTCGGTCTTTGAATATCACTGTGGATTTTTGCCCTGAAGACTATTCTCAAGAAGGCTTTCTGGAGCGTTTTCCATTAACTAAAAATGATCAAATTTTGTTGCCATCAAGTGGTTTTGCTCGCCAGTTATTGCAACAAGAATTAAATCAACGCGGTGCAAATGTCACAAAGGTTGACTTATATAAACCTGTTTCGCATACTGAAAATATCAGTGAAGTCAAACAGTTGATTGCACAGGGAGAAGTAGATGCAGTGACTTTTGCGAGTTCTTCAGCTGTTAAATTTTATTTTCAAGATCCTGTTCCTCGTTCAAAAGTTGCTTATTATGTAATAGGACAACAAACTTATCATACAATTAAGCAATATGACGTTACAGCAAAAATTGCGTCTAAACAAACGTTAACAGCATTAGTACAAAAAGTATTAGAAAGTAGGGAGTAATATGCAATTTGATAGACATAGAAGACTTCGTTCTTCAAAAACGATGAGAAATTTAGTCAGTGAAACACATGTGAGAAAAGAGGATTTAATTTATCCCATATTTGTTGTTGAACGAGAAAATGTCAAAGAAGAAATCGTATCAATGCCTGGTGTGTTTCAATTGAGTTTAAATTTAGTTGAATCAGAAATAAAAGAAGCTTATGATCTTGGTGTCAGAGCATTTATGTTCTTCGGTGTACCTAATGAAAAAGATGAAGTCGGCTCTGGTGCGTATGATCACAATGGCATTGTCCAAGAAGCGACTAAAAAAGCAAAATCATTATATAGCGATATTCTTATCGTAGCGGATACTTGTTTATGTGAATATACTGATCACGGTCATTGTGGTGTCATTGATCCTGTTACGCATGATGTGGATAATGACCAATCATTGCCACTATTAGTTAAAACAGCAATTTCACAAGTTGAAGCAGGTGCAGATATTATTGCTCCAAGTAATATGATGGATGGGTTTGTTACAGCAATTCGCAAAGGATTAGATGAATCGGGTTACTACAATATTCCAATTATGAGTTACGGTATTAAATATGCATCAAGTTTCTTTGGTCCATTCCGTGATGCAGCGGAGTCAACACCTGAATTTGGAGATCGTAAAACGTATCAAATGGATCCAGCAAATCGTCGTGAAGCACTGCGTGAGCTAGATAGTGACTTAGCTGAAGGTGCAGATATGATGATTGTAAAACCTGCATTAAGCTTTTTAGATATTATCCGTGATGTGCGTAATACAACGAATGTTCCCGTTGTTGCATATAATGTTAGTGGTGAATATAGTATGACTAAAGCTGCTGCTTTAAATGGATGGATTGATGAACAAGCAGTTGTAATGGAACAAATGATTTCAATGAAACGCGCAGGTGCTGACTTAATTATTACGTATTTTGCCAAAGACATTTGCCGTTATTTAGATGAACAATAAGGAGGAATTACCATATGCGTTATGAAAAATCAGAACAAGCCATGTCAGTAGCCGAAGATTTAATGCCAGGAGGCGTCAATAGTCCAGTACGAGCATTTAAATCTGTGGATACACCTGCAATTTTTATGGAGCGTGGTGAAGGTTCAAAAATATACGATATTGATGGTAATGAATACATCGATTATGTATTGAGTTGGGGACCGTTAATTCTAGGTCATAAAAATAAACAAGTCATTGATAAATTACATGAAGCAGTAGATCAAGGTACTAGTTTTGGTGCTTCTACGTTACAAGAAAATAAATTAGCACAATTAGTCATTGATCGTGTACCTTCAATTGAAAAGGTTCGTATGGTATCTTCTGGTACTGAAGCAACATTAGATACATTACGTTTAGCACGTGGATATACTGGACGTAATAAAATTGTTAAGTTTGAAGGTTGCTATCATGGTCATAGTGATTCATTACTCATTAAAGCTGGATCGGGTGTTGCTACTTTAGGATTGCCTGATTCACCTGGTGTACCTGAAGGCACAGCCAAAAATACAATTACAGTTCCTTATAATGATTTAGAAGCGATTCGTGTAGCTTTTGAACAATTTGGTGATGATATAGCAGGTGTGATCGTCGAACCTGTTGCCGGTAATATGGGAGTCGTACCACCAATAGAAGGATTTTTACAAGGTTTGAGAGACATTACCACTGAATACGGTTCATTACTTATTTTTGATGAAGTAATGACAGGATTTAGAGTTGGTTATAATTGTGCGCAAGGTTATTTCAATGTTATACCGGATTTAACTTGCCTAGGTAAAGTAATTGGCGGTGGATTGCCAGTAGGAGCATTTGGTGGCAAAAAAGAAATTATGGATTACATTGCTCCGATGGGAGACATCTATCAAGCAGGAACACTTTCAGGTAATCCACTGGCAATGACAAGTGGTTATGAAACATTAAGCCAATTAACACCAGAATCATATGAATATTTTAATCATTTAGGTGATATGTTAGAAGCAGGTTTAACAGAAGTGTTTGAAAAACATAATGTACCAATTACGGTGAATAGAGCAGGCTCTATGATTGGTTATTTCTTAAACGCCGGACCTGTCACAAATTTTGAACAAGCAAATCAAAGTGATTTAGAGTTATTTAGTGCTATGTATAGAGAGATGGCGAAAGAAGGCATTTTCTTACCACCATCTCAATTTGAAGGAACATTTTTATCTATGTCACATAGTGAAGATGATATTAAATTTACAATTCAAGCATTTGATAATGCATTAAGTCGAATCGTTACTAAATAGCATTAAGTCAATTTTGTAGAAAATAGAATCAATTATATATTTAAGGAGTAAGTTCAGAATTATGAGTGATTCTGGTCTTACTCCTTTTTGCTGCAAGAAAATTCAGAGTTTTTACATAATTATTTTTTATCACTTATTGATAAATTGATAACTTTTGCTTATGTGTTTTTAGAAGTAATTCAAAATATAATATGGTCTTTAACGTAATTATTTTAATTATTACTATGATATAATTGAATTAAATAAGTGATTGTTAAACAGTGTTTAGTGAAATTGAAAAAGAATTGTTTTTTATGAAAGTTGTGAATATGTATGAATATAAAATTAAGAAATAATATTATCGTATTGATTTTAGCAATTACTTTTAGTTTGATTCTTCATGCAGCCAATATTTTACTGCCGTTTATGTTTGGTCCTATTCTTGCAGGTGTAGTGAGTATTAAATTTTTACGATTAGATGTGCAATGGCCTTTTTGGATTAGTCAGCTAGGTTTAATATTACTAGGTGTTCAAATAGGCTCTACTTTTACTGAAACAGTCATCTTTGATATCAAAAATGATTGGATGATTATTGTTACAATTACCGTACTTTTACTCGTGTTAGCCTTATTGATTGCGTATTTCTTTAAAAAAATTGCTAACGTCAATACTGAAACTGCAATTTTAAGTGTTATACCAGGTGCCTTGAGTCAAATGCTCATAATGGCAGAGGAAAATAAAAAGGCAAATATTATGGTTGTAAGTCTAACACAAACATCTCGAATTATATTTGTAGTAATTCTTGTACCATTTATTTCATACTTTTTTAAAGAACCAGTGACAACAGGCGCTAATGGTGCACAAGAAGTGCAACAAAAGCTTACTGAAACATTAACCTTTTCTAATGTTTTGGTGTTACTCATCGCTATTGCTGTAGTATATGTAATAATGAGTAAAATTAATTTTCCAACCAAGCAAATGTTAGCACCGATTTTAGTGTTAATTTGTTGGAATTTAATTACTGGTATAACATTCACGTTGGATAATCCAATAATTGCAGCAGCACAAGTAATGTATATGATTCGTATCGGTATTCAAATAGCAAAATTAATGGATCAAATGAAAGGTCGAATAGCATTAGCTATAGCATTACAAAATGTTCTGCTAATTATTTCATCATTTGTTATGGTTTATTTATTTACATTCGTGTCAAACCATTCTATTAATGACTTGTTTTTAGGAGCAGCACCTGGTGGAATGAGTCAAATTGTATTAGTTGCAATTGAAACCGGTGCAGATGTTGCGATGATTTCAAGTTATCATATCTTTAGAATATTCTTTATTTTATTCTTAATTGCACCCTTGATCAATCAATTCTTAAAGTATCTCGAGTATAAAAACAAACATAGCTGAATGATAGAATAATTAATTGTGTGACAAACACAGAAAAGAGCGTGGCAATACGGATAGTATGCCACGCTCTTTTTT